>Ga0210044_10000102_pt1 | contig 116840 bp, 118 predicted proteins | sample CryGey13umfilter_2_FD_183959 | JGI IMG/M metagenome (GOLD analysis project Ga0210044, IMG submission 183959) | Groundwater microbial communities from aquifer in Utah, USA - Crystal Geyser 4/9/14 3 um filter (SPAdes) (version 2) | ecosystem: Environmental > Aquatic > Deep subsurface >... | reverse complement strand
TCTACACCAGAGGCTTCAGCCACTTCGTTACCTCCATGACTACTCCAGTTGCTTCCGGCCGGAGCGAAAGTGGCCGGGCGGGTTTCGCACCCGCTGGACAAACAGCGCCTTTGCACGGCGCACAGGAATCTAGGTTAAAGGGACTCCCACAAGGGACTTCCACCCGATAAGTTCATGCCCATGTCGGGCGTACACATGTCGTTGATTTTTCTGGCTTATGGCCCGCACCGGAATGATGGGCATCGAATTAATCAGAAATCCAGTCTCAGCCCTTGCGCCGCCGCGACAATCCCTGCCTTCCCACCCAATCCGCCGCGAACTGGCGGGCGATGCGGCCGGAGCGCCCGCCCCGGGCAATCGCCCAGTTGAGGGCTTCCTGGCGTAGGGTTTCCGTCGCACCGCCGCCGAGTGCGCCCACCCAGGCGGCGACGATCGCCAGGTAGTCGTCCTGGTTGAACGGCCAGAAGGTGAGGGTGAGGCCGAAGCGATCGGACAGGCTGATTTTCTCTTCGATGCTTTCCGCCGGCCGCACTTCGCCGCCTTGGTGCTCGGTGGCTGCGTTCTCGGCGAAAAATTCCGGCATCAGGTGGCGCCGATTGGAAGTCGCGTAGACCAGCACATTGTCCGGCAGGCCCGCCACCGAACCATCCAGCGCGGCCTTCAGCGGTTTGTAAGCGGCATCCCCCGGCTCGAAGGAAAGGTCGTCACTGAACAGGATGAAATGCCAGGGCTGGCCTTCCAGGCGCGCGGTAATGTCGGGCAGGTCGATCAGGTCTTCGCGATCGACTTCCACCAGGCGCAGGCCTTTCTTCGCATGGCGCGGTAGCAGCGCCTTGATCAAGGAGGATTTGCCGCAACCGCGGCTGCCGGCGAGCAGCACGTTGTTGGCCGGCAGGCTCTTGAGAAACTGGCGGGTATTACGCTCCAGCGCGGTCTTCTGTTCGTCGATGCCGGTGAGCGCTTCCCAGGGTGGGCAATTGAGCGTGGCCACCGGCAGCAACATGCCGCGCCCCATCTGGCGCACCCAGCGGCAGGCCAGGGTGCTCCGCCAGTCCACCCGGGTAGGCTGAGGCGGCAGCCAGGCATCCAGGCGCGCCAACAGGTCATTGGCGCGGGCGACCAGGAGCGCCAGTTCCGGGCTGATCTGGTAGATGGGTTGGACGTCTTCTTGTTCTTCGAAATCGCCGTTCATTTCCGATCCTTGGAAGAAAAGTAGCGCCGGCTTCCTGTTAAAGCCCCTAAGCGAACGACTAAGCAGCCAAAAAAACGGCTGCCAAGTCGCTGCTTATACCCTTCGGTAAGCCAGAGATGCCGGCGCTGCAGGTTGTGCGTTCGCGCGGTAAAAATCAGGTCCGATATTCCGCATTGATCTTTACGTAGCCATACGAGAAATCGCAGGTCCACACGGTGGCAACCGTGTTGCCGCGCGCCAGATCGACGCGCACCGCGATTTCCGGCGCGGCCATCACGCGGGCGCCTTCGGTTTCCTGATAAGAGGCTGCGCGGCCACCGTTTTCCGCGACCAGGACATTGCCCAGCCAGAGGCGGATGCGCTCCACGTCGAGGTCGGCTATGCCGGCATAGCCGATGGCGGCGAGGATGCGGCCGAGGTTGGGGTCGGAGGCGAAGAACGCGGTTTTCACCAGGGGCGAGCGGGCGATGGCGTAGGCCACCCGCTTGCATTCGGCTTCGTCCTTGCCGCCTTCCACGCGCACTTCAATGAATTTGGTGGCGCCTTCGCCGTCGCGCACGATGGCTTGTGCGAGCTGGATCATCACTTCGCTGACCACCGCTTGCAGGGAGGCGAAACGGGCGTCGCCCGCGTCCTGGATCATCGGCGCGGGCGTGCCGCCCGTGGCGATGAGGAGGCAGGAATCGTTGGTGGAGGTGTCGCCGTCCACCGTGATGCGGTTGAATGACTGGTTCACGGCGAAGCGCAGCATGGCTGCCAGCGCCTCGCGCGAGACCGGCGCATCGGTGGCGACAAAGGAGAGCATGGTCGCCATGTTGGGATGGATCATCCCAGAACCCTTGGCGATGCCGGTCACGCTGAACTCGACGCCATTCAGGCTGGCGCGGCGCGAGGCGGCCTTGGCGACGATGTCGGTGGTCATGATCGCCGCGGCGGCCGCCGCCCAGTTCGTGGGCTTGAGGTCGGCAAGGGCGGCGGGCAGGGCGGCGATGATCTTGTCGTGCGGCAGGGGTTCCAGGATCACCCCGGTGGAAAAGGGCAGCACCTGTTCCGGCTTGAGATTCAGTTTATCGGCCAGAGCGGCGCAGGTCGCACGCGCGCGGCGCAAGCCCTCCTCGCCGGTGCCGGCGTTGGCGTTGCCGGTGTTCACCAGCAGGGCGCGAATGCCGGCTTCGTTTTGCAGATGTTCCTTGCATACGGTGACCGGCGCGGCGCAGAAGCGGTTCTGGGTAAACACGCCGACCACTTCGGCTTCCGGCGACAGGGTCATCACCAACATGTCGCGGCGTCCGGGGTTCTTGATGCCGGCGGCGGCGACGCCCAGTTCAACACCGGGAATGGGCAACAGGGAGGCGGGGTCGGGAGCGGAGAGATTTACGGGCATGGCGGCAAAGGGTGCTGTGGAAACAGGGCCATTCTAGCCGCCCCCCTGTTCACTCCCCAGCCGCCGCCGCATCAGCCAGGCGTGCATGAGCGGGGTGACGAACAAGGTGAGCGGGGTGGCCACCGCGAGGCCCCAGACGATGGCCGAGGCCAGCGGCCCCCAGAGCAGGGAGTTGCCGCCCCAGCCGAACGCCAGCGAAATCAGGCCGCCAATCACCGTGAGGGTGGTGATGATGATCGGCACCAAACGGCGGCGGGCGGCATGGAAGGCGGCGGCGAGCGGGTTCATGCCCAGCAGCAGGCGGTCTTCGCCGGCGGAAACCAGGACGATGGAGGCATTCACCGCGACACCGGACAGCGCCACGCAACCGTAGAGGGTGTAGAGCGTGATCGGCTGCCCGCTGAGCAAGAGGCCGATGGCGACCCCCGCCCAGGCCATTGGCGCGGTGGCGAGGATCACCAGGGGCAGGGCCAGGCGGCCGAATTGCCCGGCCAGCCAGGCGTACATCAAAACAAAGCCCAACAACAGATAAAGCAGCAAATCGTTCAGGCTGGCTTTGACGTCCTCCATTTCGCCACCCTGGGTGAGGCTGACGCCGGGATGGTGCACGGCCAACTTCGCCCAGGTGGCATCAACCGCCGCGATCGCCTGATGCGCCGTCACCCTATCCTGATCGAAACTGGCGTGCAGGCTGACGCTGCGTTTGCCGTTCACCCTTCGGAGTTCACCCGGCGTGCTCTCGAATTGCAGGCTGAACAATTCGCCGGGATTCACCAGGCGGCCGTCCGGCAGGCGCCAGGGTTCCGCGAGCAGGTGGCGCACGCCGGCTTCGTCCAGCGGCTGGCCGCGCACCACCACGTTGAGGGTTTCCTCGCCGTCCATCACCTTGCCCACCGGCACGCCTTCGAAGTGCAAGCGGATCAAGGCGGCGAGTTTGAACGGGTCGAGCCCGACACGGGCGGCGGCGGCCGCGTCCACCTTGAGGACAATGCGCGGCTGGCTGAAGCTGGCGTCGTTGTGCACATCGGTGAAGCCCGGCGTTGCCGCCAACGCGCGGCTTAGTTTCTCGGCGGCATTGCCCAACTCGGGCAAAGGCGCGCCGGATAGCCGCAGGGTCAGGCTGGAAAGCATGGGCAGGTCGGCGGAGAGCACCTGCACCGAAATGGCTTCCGCGCCCGGCACTTTGAGCGCGGGTCGCAGGGCGGCGACGAATTCGGCGACCGGGCGGGCGCCGGCCGATTCCGCCGCCAGGCTCAAGGTGACCTGGCCGAGATGTTCGCCCAGCACCATTTCGCTGGGCGTGAACTGCAACCCGGCCATCGCCAGCGAGGCTTTCACTTCGCCCGGCTGCGCCACGCCGCGCGCCACCAGCTCCAGGGCGCGGGTGGCTTGCAGGGTGGTTTCCATGCCGGTGGCGGGCGGCATTTGCAGATTGAGGTTGAACACCCGCAACGGATCGGAGGCGAACCAGCGCGGCTTCACCCATTCCAGCCCCAGCGCCAGCCCGGCCGCCAGGATCAGGGCGCCGAACAGGGCCGCCACCGGCAGAGGATGGTGGAAGGCGCGCGCCAGCAGACGGCCGTAATAGCGACGCAACCAACCCCCGACCTGGCCACGCCAGCCCGCCGCCCGCGCTTTGCCGCCCCAGGCCACGACATGGCGCGGCAGCAACCAGAGCGAGGCGGTCGTGCTCATCACCAGGGTGAGGATGACCGCCAGCGGCGTGACGAACATGAAGCGCCCCATCAGGCCGGGCAGAAACAACAGCGGCGCGAACGCCAGGCTGGTGGCGAACACCGAAGCGGTAACCGGACGGGCGACTTCCTTGAGCGCCGCGGCCACCGCATCCAGACGGCTCATCCCGGCGGCCAGGCGCAGGCGGATGGCCTCGGCCACCACCACGGCGTCGTCGAGCGGAATGCCGAGGACGATGGCGACGCCCAGCAACACCGAGACGTTGAGGGTGTGCCCGAGCAGATGTAGCGCCAGGAACATGCCGGCCAGGGCGAACGGCACCCCCAGGCTGGTGAGCAACGCCAGGCGCCCGCCCAGGAAAAACCAGGTCACCAGCAGCACCACGGCGAGGCCGAACAGCGCGTTGGCTTCCATCACGCCAATGGCCTCGCGGGTGGCGTCGCTCTGGTCGTCCAGCAGGGTATACACAGGCGCGCCGAAGGCCTGGTTCTTGCGCGCCACCAGTTCGCGCACGGCGTGGGTCAGATCCAGGGTGTTGATGTTTTCCGCCTTGATTACGGAGAGCAGCACCGCCGGCCGCCCATCCAGCCGCACCAGTTCGCGCGCCGCGCCGACGCCCTGGCGCACCCGCGCCAGTTCGGCCAGCGGCACCGGTTGGCCGGTGGCGTTGGTAATGGGTAGTTCGGCGAGGAAATCGGGATTGGCCGACAACCCTTCGACGCGGATGGCATAACGCCGCCCGGAAACATCGGCCATGCCGGCCGGATAGGTGTGCGCCTGGTCGGCCACGGCGCGCGCCAGGGTTTCCGGCGAGACATCGCGCCGGCGCAGGGCCTCCGGATCGAAGTCGACCGCCAGTTCTCGCTCGCGCAGGCCATAGGCCCACACCCGCGCCACGCCGGGCAGGCGCTCCAGGTCGTCGCGAGCGGCTTCGGCCAGGCGGCAGACGCGGCCATCGCTGGCCTCGCCGGTCACCGCCACCATCGCGGTCGGGAAGAAGTTGGAGGAAGTCAGTTCCAGCACTTGCGGCGGCCGCGCCTCGCGCGGGAAGCCGGCGGCGGCCTGGCGAATCTCGCGATCGAGCGCGGCGAGACGGCGCTCGAAACGGGCATGGGGGACATCGGCGAAACGCACCAGCAGGGTTGCCACGTTGTCGCGCGAGGTCGCCGTCACCAGGCGCACATCGGCCACCCGGCGCGCGGCGGCTTCCAGCGGCAGGGTGATTTCCCGCTCCACATCCTGCGCCGCCGCTCCCGGCCAGATCACCGCCACCGCCATCCAGTTGAGATTGACCTCCGGATACTGCGCGCGCGGCATCGCGTAATAGGCCCATGCCCCGAGCAGGAGCACAGCGCCGAGCACGAAGTCGGCAAGCCGATGAGATCGCAGGATAGTGAGCAAGCGCAACTCCCGAGGGGGTGAGGGTGGATATACTCGCAGCCATGAAGACCGCGCGCTATTTTGCCCTCCTTTTCTCCCTGCTCGTACCTCCAGCCCTGGCAAATGCCACCGCCGATGCGCCGCTTACGGTGATCCAGAACGGCAGCCAGTTGAGTGTGGAGGGCTGGCTGGAAACCCGCGCCACGCGGGAGATCGCCTGGTCGGTGCTGACCGACTACGAGCATTTTCCCGAGTTCGTGCCCGGCATCCGCGCGAACCGCGTACTAGAGTCGCAACGCCGGGTGAAAACCATCGCGCAAAGCGGCGAGATCGTGGCCGGCCTGTTCCGTCTGCTCTACGATGGCACCCTGCGCGTCGAGGAATCTCCCGGCGAGGGGCTGACCATTCTGTTCCTGAGTGGCCCGTTCAAGGATGTGTCCGGCGAATGGCGCATGCCGCGCGCGGAAAAAAAACTCCCCTTGCGCCTGGTCTACCGGATGAACATGGATATGATGAAAACCCCCTTCCCCCCGCCGCTGGCCCCAAGCATCGCCGAGCAGCAAGTGCGCACCTGGGTGGAGGTGTTCGCACACGAGATGGATAAACGCATGGACAACCGAATGGAACGGCGAAAGGCCAACTGACTATGCCTGTAATTTCCCTGCTTGTTGAATTGCGCCTGTTTGCCGGCCTGTTTGCCTTGTGCCTGCTGACCAACGCGGCGGCGGCCACGCAGGCGCGCGTCAGGGTCGATTCCGGGTTGACCGGGGTGCGGGTGGATGCCAGCCAGGTGGTCTACGCTGATGCCGCCACCGTGTGGAGCACCATCACCGACTACAACCGCCTCGCCGCCTTCATCCCCGACATGGTGTCCAGCCGCCTGGTTTCCGCGCCTGGCACGCCGAAGCGGGTCGAGCAGATCGCCGATGCCGGGCTGTTCGCCTTCATCATGCCGGACCGCGTGGTGCTGGCGATGGAGGAGCAGTCAGGCAACGCGCTGCGCTTCCGCGCGATCTCCGGCAAGGTCGCCAGCATGTCCGGGGAATGGCGCATCGTCGGCAACAGAGCGCCGGTGACCTTGTACTACCGCGCCCATGTCCTGCCCCTGACCCCGTTGCCGCCGCTGGTTTCCGAATATTTCATCGAAAGCGAAGTACGCGCCCGCTTCGAGGCGGTGGGCAGCGAAGCCGAGCGGCGCATGCGCTGAGGGGGAAAGCATGAGAACCATCCTGTTGTTTGCCGCGTTGTTCTTGGCGGGTTGTGACCAGATGAAGGAACGCGCCGGCTTTCCCGATCCCGCCCGCATGGAGGCCGAGGGCCGCGCCATCGGCGGGGCCTGCCGACATGCCGGGCGTGGCCTGGAAGACTGCTACCGGCTCAATGCCGGAGCCGCCAAATCGGCGATCTACGCTGGCTGGAAGGAAATGAACGAGTACATGGCCAAGAACCACATCGAGGCCGTCGCCCCCGCCATGACGGCGGCACCGCTCACCCCAAGCGAACCCACGCCGAAGCACAAGAAAGCCGCGGCCGAAGAGGGCGACACGCCCGCCAGCGAAAAAAATGCGGCCCACTGAGCCCGCCCTGAGCGGTCTTCGCATCGCGTCCTACAACATCCACAAGGGGATGTCCTTCTTCAACCGCCGGGTGGTGCTGCACGACGTGCGCGAGCGCCTGCAAGGCATCAACGCCGACATCGTGTTTTTGCAGGAAGTGCAAGGTCTGCATGAGGGCCGCCTGCTGCGCCACGGCGACTGGCCGGAGGGGCCGCAGCACGAGTTTCTCGCCGACGGCCACTGGCTGGACTCGGCCTATGGCCGTAACGCCGTCTATGCAAACGGCCACCATGGCAACGCCATCCTTTCGCGTTACCCCATCCTCAAATCGGAAAACATCGACATTTCCGCGCATGTCTTCGAGAGCCGGGGAATGCTCCATTGCGAACTCGACATTCCGGCCTTGAGCCAGCCCCTGCACGCCATCTGCCTGCACCTGGCCTTGACCGAAGCCAGCCGCAGGAAGCAGATGCGCCAGGTATCCGAGCGCATCCGCGCCGTGGTGCCGGATGGCGCCCCGCTGATCATCGCCGGCGACTTCAACGACTGGCGCCGCCGCAGTTGCGGCTACCTGGGCCAGGAGCTGGGGCTGCGCGAAGTGTTCGACCTCGCCCATGGGCAATCCGCCCGCAGCTTCCCCGCCGCCCTGCCCATGCTCGCGCTGGACCGCATCTATATCCGCGGTTTCGGGGTTACCTCCGCCAACGTGCTGCACGGCCATGACTGGCGCCGCCTCTCCGATCACGCGGCCCTGAGCGCGCAACTCCACGCCTTATGATCCGGTCGGGCAACCGGCTGACCCTGCTGGAAAACGGCGCGGAATACTTTCCCGCCCTGATTGCCGCGATGGACGCGGCGCGCTACGAAATTCACCTGGAAAGCTACATCTTCGTGGCCGATGCCAGCGGCCGCGCGGTGGCCGCCGCGCTCATGCGCGCGGCGCGGCGTGGCGTGGCCACGCGCATGCTGCTCGATGGTTTCGGCTCGCGCGGCCTTTCCGCCGAGTTGATCGCCCAGTTGCGTGGCGCCGGAGTGGAACTGGGGATATTCCGACCCGAGCACGGGCGCTTACGTTGGCGCCGTTATCGCCTGCGCCGCATGCATCGCAAGCTCGCCGTGGTCGATGCCCGGATCGGCTTTGTCGGCGGCCTCAATATCACCGACGATCACGCTGGCCGTAATTTGGCCGCCCCGCGTGAAGACTTCGCCGTCGAGGTACGCGGCCCGCTGGTGGCCGACATCCACGCCGCCGCCCGGCGCCTCTGGCGTCTGGTCGAATGGAGCCGCATGGGCCTGCTTCGCGGCGAGGACACCTGGATCAAGGCCGACCTGCGTGTCGTCGGCGACCAGCGCGCGGAGTTCCTGACCCGCGACACCCTGCACCGGCGCCGCGCCATCGAGCGCGCCTACCTCAAGGCCATTGGCCACGCGCGCGAAGAAATCCTGATCGCCAACGCCTATTTCCTGCCCGGCCGCCGCTTTCGCCAGGCCCTGGCGCAAGCCGCCCGGCGCGGCGTGCGTGTGATTCTGTTGATGCAGGGGCACACCGACCACCGTCTCTACCATGCCGCCAGCCGTGCCCTTTACCGTTTCTTTCTGGAAAACGGCATGGAGGTCTACGAGTACCACGTCAGCGAATTGCACGCCAAGGCCGCCGTGGTGGATGGCCATTGGGCCACGGTGGGTTCCAGCAACATCGACCCGTTCAGCCTGCTGCTGGCGCGTGAAGCCAATGTGGTCGTGCACGATCCGGCGTTCGCGCAAGCGCTGCGCGAACGCATCCTGCTAGCGCGCGATCAGGGTGCCCACCGTATTCAGCGCCAGGCCTGGCGCAGTATCTCGTGGCCCCGGCGCTTCGCTTCCTGGTTGGCCTATGGGCTGGTGCGAGGGTTGATGGGTCTGGCGGGGTATGCGCAGGCTTATGACGGGCTAAAGCGACGGGCCAGGGCGCCATTGCCTTGAATCTCAGCGTGAAACAAGCTCACGTCCCACCTGTAGCGCCGTTATGGACTCCTCCCAATAAACAAGGAAGAGCGGGTCTATTTTTTCAAGGCGGATGCGCCCGGTGCGGCGGTGGATAACGCGTCGCACTCGGCAAAGCGGTGGATCGGGCCAGCGGTTCTTGCCACGGCAATCGGGATCAACTCGGCGACCCGGGGAAACCAAGAGCGAATCACGCATCCGGCGCCAAGGTGCGACTGCGCGCGTATATCCGACCTGTTGCTGGAGGGCGATGCCTCCTGGCCATGATGGGCATCCGCGCGGCGGGGGCTTATCCTAGGAGCCTGTCGGACTTTGGAATCGTCGGCTGCAAATCGACCGCAGCGGACCCTTTTTCACCGGCTTCTTGCCCCATGGAACAACCATGCGGCGGCGAATCCGGCAAAAAAGGGTCCGCTGGGGCCGATTTTCGCTATCGACGACCAAAGTCCGACAGGCTCCTAGCCCGGATATTGCATGAATTCGCGTGATGCCCTAAAGGATACCGAGCTGCGCCCATAATCGCGCAGGCCATTGTTTGCAATGGGAATTTTGCGAAGGAGCGGCGTAGTTATTCATACGCCCGACTGAGCAAGACTTTCCAGTGCGGACAAGGGACCAGCGAGGGCGCGCGAGTATTCATGCAATATCCGGGCTAGGTTCATCATCCGGGGTGGCCTCAATCCATGCCCGTTAATATTTCGTTAACTTAGTGCCATGGCGCACCTACCCGTTTTTTTGGAATGGCCTGGCTCACGGCGGGGCGTTGTGCAACGCGTATGGCGAATACCCGACAATAAAACTCGGGCTTGTCGCCCTACCGTGTCGGCTGGCACACTACGGCTCCATTACTCATCACTTATATCAAGGACGCATCATGGGTGGCCTCACTGCCGAAACCCCTATCCCCACCGAGATCAAGCTACACCAGCAGTCACGGGTCATGGAAATCGCCTTCAACAATGGCGATCGTTTCCAGTTGCCCTACGAGTATCTGCGTGTGTATTCCCCCTCCGCCGAGGTGCGCGGCCACGGCGCCGGACAGGAGACGCTCCAGGTCGGCAAGAAGCAGGTCGAGATCAAGGCGATCGAGCCGGTGGGGCAGTATGCCGTCGCCCTGGTGTTCTCCGATGGCCATGATTCCGGCATCTACTCCTGGGATTACCTGTATGGCCTGGGGCGCTATCAGGAGGCTTACTGGAAAGCCTATCTGCTGCGCATGGAACAGGCCGGGGCCTCGCGCGAGCCGAAAACCCTGGTGTGAACTTTGCTCTCCTCGCCGATCTGGCGGCGGCCATCGGCGCGGCCAGCGGCTTGCCGTTCACCTGCGAACGCCATTCAATACAGGGCGGCGGCTGTATCAATCGTGGTTATTCCCTGATTGGCCGTGATGGCCGGCATTATTTCGCCAAGTTGAATGAGGCAGACCGCCTCGACCAGTTCGAGGCGGAGGCCGCTGGCCTGTGCGATCTCGAAGCGGCCGGGGCGATCCGTGTGCCTCATCCAGTGGCCAGCGGCAGCCGTGGCAACGGGGCGTTTCTGGTTCTGGAATGGCTGAATCTTGGCGGCCGGGAGCGGCCCGCCGATCTCGGTCGGCAACTCGCGCTGCTGCATCGCCACAGCCAGGCCGACTTTGGCTGGTGGCGCGACAACCACATTGGCAGCACGCCGCAACACAATGCCCCGATGCCGGACTGGATTGCGTTCTATCGCGCGTGGCGCCTGCGCCCGCAGTTCGAGCTCGCGCGCCACAATGCCGCCCCGCGCGGCCTGCTGCGACAGGGAGAGCGTCTGCTGGAGCGCCTGGAGGCATTCTTTCCCGGTTACCACCCCATGCCATCGCTGCTGCATGGCGATCTCTGGGGCGGCAACCACGGCTACGCCGATGGAGTGCCGGTCCTGTTCGATCCGGCTGTCTACTATGGCGACCGCGAGGTGGATCTGGCCATGACCGAGTTGTTTGGCGGTTATCCGGCGGATTTTTACGCCGCCTACCGGGAGGCCTGGCCGCTCGACCCCGGGTACCGGGTACGCAAGCCTCTCTACAACCTGTATCACGTGCTCAACCACTTCAACTTGTTCGGTGGCGGCTACGCGGCCCAAGCCGAGGCCATGGTCCGCCGCCTGTTGGCGGAGGCGGGATAGCCGTGAATTTTGCCGGGCGGGAGCCAGGCATTTGCCTGGCAATGGGTTTTTGTGGATAATCGCGCGCTTTCCAGGTTTCTAGCCCAGGTACTCATCATGAAAGCCGGCATCCATCCCGAATACAACGACATCAGCGTGACTTGCAGTTGCGGCAACAGCTTCACCACCCGTTCCACCATGAACAAGGCGCTGCATGTGGAAGTCTGTTCCGCCTGCCACCCGTTCTATACCGGCAAGCAGAAGATCGTGGACACCGCCGGCCGGGTCGAGAAATTCCGCCAGAAATACGCCCTCAAGAAGTGATCGAAGGCGGTCTGGTTGGACCAAGGCAGCTAAGGCTGCCTTTTTTATTTCCGATCACCCTTTGTCGATGAACCCGACCCAGCCCACCAAGCTGTTCTGGCTGCTGCTGCTGGCCGTTTTCTGGGCGTTTTATGGCCTGACTGGCCGCGATGCCTGGAAGGCGGATGAGGCGCTGGCGCTGGCGCCCATTCTGGAGGTGCTGGCCGACCCGGCGCGCGCCTGGCAGGCGCCGGCTCCCTTGCATGTTTCGGCGGCGGCTGCCACCGCGAAGCTCGCCGCCCCCTGGTTACCGCTTCAGGATGGCGCGCGGCTGGCCAGTGGCGTGTTCTCGCTGGCTTCCCTGCTGTTTACCGCGCTGGCCGCGCGGCGTCTGTTCGGCCCCGGTTTCGCAGCGACGGCGGTACTGGCTTTGCTCGGCTGCCTTGGCCTGATGTTGCGGATGCATGCGCTGGCCCCGGAAACCGCGCTGCTCGCGGCCTGGTCCGCGCTAGTGGCCGGGGTCGCGTGCGGCCGTGACGCGATCCGCCTGGGCGGCATCCTGATTGGCCTGTCGCTGAGCGCCTTGGTCCTGGGCTTGCGTGGCTTGCCCGAGCTGGTGGCCGGCTTAGGGGTGGTTTTGTTGCCGTTGCTATCGCCGGAATGGCGGCGCCCGGCCTATCAGCGGGCTTTGGCGCTGGGGCTCGGGTTGGCCAGTGTGCTATGCGCCGCGACGCTGCTGACGCTCCATGCGGGGGGGCAACTCGATGACTGGCTGCGCTGGCATGGCTGGCAACGTTTCACCTCGGGCAAACCCGCGTTCCGCGCATTTTCCGAACTGCCCTGGTTCGCCTGGCCGATCTGGCCGCTGGCGCTGGCCGCGCTCTGGCATGAACACCGGCGTCTTGGCCGCACCAGGGAATTGCATTTGCCCTTGCTCGCCCTGCTCGCGGCCTTGCTCACCGCACTGCAGCCATCCTGGTCGCGCGATGGCGGATTGCTGCCGATCCTGCCACCGTTGGCGCTGCTGGCCGCCTATGGCGTGGATAGCATGAAACGCGGCGCGGCGCAGGCGTTCTACTGGTTTGGCGTAGTCTGCTTCGCGTTCTTCATCTTCGCCTTCTGGACCTATTTCGCCGCCCTGGAATGGAGGCTGCCGACCCGGCTGGCGGCGCATCTGGCGCGCCTCACCCCGTCCTATAAGCCGGGATCGGTGGCGACGGCGAGCCTGCTTCTGGCCATGGCCGCCACCGCGCTGTGGTTATTGGCCATCCCCTTGTTTCCGCGCGCGAAAATTCGTCCCGTGCTGGTCTGGGCGAGCGGGATGGTGCTGGTCTGGACTTTGCTGATCGCCCTGTTTCGTCCCTGGATGGAAGCCGGCTGGGGCTATCAGCCGCTGATTGCCGATCTGAATCGGCGTCTGCCGGCGGGCGCCTGCCTGAAAATCGACACCGACCCGGCCATGCGCACCATGCTGCGCTATCACCTGAATCCAAAGCGCGACGCGGATTGTCCCTGGCTGCTGGCTTCGGCCGACCGCAAGGTGGCCACGGACCGCGCGCCGGTATGGGAGGGCGCCCGCCCACGCGTGAAGCAGCAACGCTATCGTCTCTACTACCTCACGCCATGAACCCGGTGACACCCGTTCCCGTCACCGCGGTCATCCTCGCGGGGGGCCTGGCGCGCCGTTTCCAGGGCGAGGACAAGGGTCTGATCAAATTGGCCCAGCGTCCTCTGGCCGCCTGGGTGGCGCAACGGCTGCGCGGCCATGTGGCTGAGGTGCTGGTGAACGCCAACCGCAATCTCGGCGATTACGCAGCACTCGGTTACCCGGTGGTGGCGGACCATCTGCCGGGCAATCCGGGGCCGCTGGCCGGCCTTCTGGCGGCGGGGCGTACCGCGCGGCAGGAATGGCTGCTCACGGTGCCCTGCGATGTCCCGTTCCTGCCGCTCGATCTGGCCTTTCACCTCCATGCGCAAGCCCTGGCAAACAACCTGGCGATGGTGCGGGCGGCCGATGAAACCGGCATCCACTATGCCGTCATGTTGATGCACCGTTCCCTGCTCGCGAAACTTGATCTCTTCGTGCGGGACGGCGGACGCCAGGTGCGGGCCTGGCAGGAAACGCAGCCGGTGGAAACCGTCATGTTCGAGGGCGATCCCTATGCCTTTCTCAATGTCAACACGCCCGTCGATTTGCGCACGGCGGAACGCCTGGCGCGGCGTTACCTGTGAGTTGATCGCCCTCCCATGAACCTCGCCCAACATCTGCTCGTCAGCCTGATTCGCGGCTATCAACTTCTGCTTTCGCCGTTTATCGGCAACCAATGCCGCTTCACGCCCACCTGCTCGCATTACGCGCGCGAGGCGGTGGAAAAATATGGCGCGATCAAGGGAGCCTGGATGGCGGTGCGACGGATTTCCCGCTGCCATCCCTGGCATCCCGGTGGACATGACCCAGTGCCTTGATGGCCTTGCCGCCCCCTCATGCAGGCTCTAGTATCATCACTCTTTACCCCCTGGCCATTCCCCCCTGTGTTTTCTTTTTTCCGCAAGGACAAGCCCGAAGACCTGATGGCCTTCCTCAAGGAAGGGCAGCCGGAGTTCGCGTCTGGCCCTTCCTATACGTTGGCCAACGCGGCCAGCAAGTCCGCCGAGGAGGGCATCGAGGTTCAGGAGGCGGGGGGCGGCCTGGTGCCGGAGTTCGAGGATGCGGCGGTGCTCTATGCCAATGGCAAGGTGGGCGAGGCCGCCGCGCTGCTCAACCGCTATCTGCTCGACCACCCGGATAATCGCGACCCCTTGCCCTGGTTCATGTTGTTCGACCTGTATGAAGCGAGCAATCAGCCCGAGTCGTTCGAAGACGCGGCGGTCGATTTCGCGGTGAAGTTCGAACATTCGCCGCCCACCTGGGCGCCGCGCGGCCAGTTGAAGACGGCCGCTCAGCCGGTGCCGCTGATGGGCTTCGGCGAGAAATTTGGCAACCTCGAGCGGGTGAAGTTGCAACGTTTCATGCAGGAGGCGCGGGAAGCGCCCTTTGTTCGCTTCGAGGTCAGCAGGTGTCCAGCGCCGGACGAAGAAGTGGCCAAGGCCATGCTCGATTGCCTCGCGCAACTCGATCAGATGCGCAAGCCCATTGAGCTTATCGGCGGCGGCGGCTTCGCGGTGCGCATGGGGGCCGCGCACCAGGGCGGCCGGGTCGGTGAGGCCGGCTGGCTGCTCTGGCTGACCATCTTGCGCCTGCTGGGCAAGGAGGCGGATTTCGAGGAGACGGCCGTGGGCTATGCCGTCACTTTCGAGCTTTCGCCGCCGTCCTATGTGCCGCCCCTTGCACTGCCAGGGCGCGGCGGTGAGGCGCCCGGCGAAGCGCAAGCGGGCGGATCGGAACGATTTTTCAGCCTATCCGGAATCATCGGGCCCGGCTGCAATATCCCACTGAGCGAACTGGCGCGCTTCGCCGAGGGACGCAAGCAGGTTGATATCGACCTTTCCCAGGTCACCCGCATCGACTTCGCCGCCGTCGGCCTCCTGCTGGAAACCCTGATCAGCCTGGCCCAGGGTGAGCGCAAGATTCAATTTATCGAAGGCAATGAGATGGTGAATACCCTGCTGAAAATCGTTGGTTCCGGCCAGTTCGCGGAAATTCACGGCCGCACCCGGGTCTGATATGGAACAGTTTCGCGGTACCACCATCATTTCCGTGCGGCGCGGTGAGGACGTGGTGATCGGCGGCGATGGCCAGGTCACCCTCGGCAACATCGTCATCAAGTCCAGCGCCCGCAAAGTGCGCAAGCTCTATCAGGATCGCATTCTGGCTGGATTCGCCGGCGGTACCGCCGATGCGTTCACCCTGTTTGAGCGCTTCGAAGCCAAACTGGAAAAACACCAGGGCCATCTGGTGAGAAGTGCGGTGGAACTGGCCAAGGATTGGCGCACCGATCGCATGTTGCGCCGCCTGGAAGCCATGCTGGCGGTGGCCGATCGCGGCAGCACGCTGATCATCACCGGTTCCGGCGACGTGCTGGAGCCGGAATTCGGCATCGCCGCCATCGGCAGCGGCGGCGCCTATGCGCAGTCCGCGGCGCGCGCCCTGTTGGAACATACCGACCTGGCGCCCGAGTCTATCGTGCGTGAGTCGCTGGGCATTGCCGCCGACCTGTGTATCTACACCAACCGCAACATCCTCATCGAAACCCTGGCGTAATTTTGCCTATGGACGCGGCGCCTCCCCGCCTCTGGCGCATCGCCGACCAAGCCGGCCTGGCCTGGCGCCACTGGGATGGCGAGTATGTGTTCCATCATGCGCTCGCCAATGACACCCATCGCCTTGCGGAAGCCGCCGGCATTGTGCTGCGGCATCTGCTGGAGGGGGGCGAGACGGAGCAGGCCGCGCTGGCCGAGGCGTGCGGGCTGGATGGCGAAGACCTCGATGTCATCCTCTCCGCGTTGGCGAAAATCGACTTCGTGGCATGGCGTTGACCCTCGGCGACCTTTCCCCGTCGGCGTTGCGACGGCACCTGGCGCGCGGGCTGGATCTGCGTGCCGGGGCGTTCCGCTTTCTGATCCGTAGCCACCGCGAAGAGGTCGCGCGCGGGCTGGCCACGCTCTACCCGGATTTCCCCCTGCGGGAGGGCGGCTTTCGCGATTACCACATCCGTGTCGACGCGGTGAGTGGCCCGCGCCGCTGGTATCGGCCGCAATGCAACTTCTGGCACGACGGCCAGGCGCCGTTCAAGCCGTTGCCCGTCAATCACGCCTTTCCGCTGCTGGAGTGGGGCATGAACTGGTGCATCGCCGGCCACGCCCAGCATTACCTGATGTTGCACGCCGCCGTGCTGGAGCGGCACGGGAAAGCGGTGATCCTGCCGGGGGACCCCGGCGCCGGGAAAAGTACCTTGACCGCGGCGCTCACCCTGTCCGGCTGGCGCCTCCTGTCCGACGAAATCACCCTGATCGACCGCGACGACGGCCTCATCGTCCCGCTGGCGCGCCCGGTCAGCCTGAAGAACCAGTCGATCGACATCGTTCGCGCGGCGTTCCCGCAAGCGGTGATTGGCGACATCGCCCTGGATACCCACAAGGGCACGGTGGCGCACCTGAAGCCCCCACGCGAGAGCGTGGCGCGGATGGACGAGAAGGCGCCCGCCGCCCACATCGTGTTCCCGCGCTGGCGCGCCGATACGGCGGCCAGGCTTACCCACCACTCGAAAGCGGACGCCTTCATCCATGCCGCCACCCACGGCTTCAATTACAGCCTGCTCGGGCGCCTTGGCTTCGAACTCAATGCCGCGCTGATCGACGCCTGCGATTGCTGGGATTTCGAATACTCCCGCCTGGAAGACGCCGTGGCGACCTTCGAGGAACTGGTTTCGTGAACCCGTCCTGTTCCGCTTTCCTGCGGGCCTTGCGTGAACCCGGCGTCATGGCTGAGTTCGACATGGAAACCTGGGATCGCGTGGTGCGCCAGGCGCGTGCCGCTGGCCTGCTCGGACGCCTGGGCGCGCTCGCCTCCAGCTTTTCCAAACACCTGCCGGAAGCGGTGTGGCGGCACCTGGAAGCGGCATTGACGCTGGCGGAACAGCAGCGCCGCGCGGTGCATTGGGAATTGCGCCATCTGGGCCGCGCCCTGGAACGCACCGAAGGCCCGGTGGTGCTGCTCAAGGGCGCGGCCTACGCGGCGGCGGACCTGGCGCCGGCCGCCGGGCGCATCTTCACCGACATCGACCTGCTGGTCCCGCGCGCACGGCTGGGCGCGACCGAATCCGCGCTGATGCTGGACGGCTGGATCACCAGTCCGCACGATGCCTATGATCTGCGCTACTACCGCGAATGGATGCACGAACTGCCACCCATGCGGCACCTCCGCCGCCAGACCTGGCTGGATCTGCATCACAACATCCTGCCGGAAACCGCCCGCCGCAAGACCCAGCCCGCCCTGTTCATGGCGGCCTCGATCGCGCTAGCGGACTTCCCCCGTTTTTCCATCCCGGAACCAGCCGACCAGGTACTGCATTCCGCCACCCACTTGTTCCACGAAGGCGAGTGGCAACATGGCCTGCGCGACCTGGTCGATCTGGATGCCCTGCTGCGCGCTTATGGCGCCGCCCCCGCCTTCTGGCCGCATCTACTCGCGCGCGCGGAAACCCTCAACCTCGGGCGCCCGCTTTATTACGCGCTGCGCTATGCGCGTCGCCTGCTGCATACGCCGATCCCCGAGGCGGCCATGGCGAACTGCCCGGAACGGCCCGGCCACCTTGCCACCGCCCTGCTCGATAGGCTGTTCCTGCCCGCCTTCGCCAGCGCCCATGCGGACTGCCGAACAGGGCTTTCCGGCCCGGCCGCCTTCATGCTCTTCGTGCGCAGCCACTGGTTGCGCATGCCGATCCATCTGCTGCTGCCCCACCTGCTGCGCAAGGCGTTCAAAGCGGACGCCAAATAGCCGAGAGTTCGTCATTGCTGTGGAAATCCACGCGATCAAAACGGGGGCCTGCTGACGCTCGCTTTCTCTGGGTCGGCATTGCCAGGAACAGAATAAGCCCCCAATCTCGACTGCGAGGCGCCCAATTTTGTCGGATTTTTTTACATGTCTCCTGACTGGAAAGGAATAGGCATTGGATAATCAATAGGTTATGAGGAGGCACAATTCTTGCGTATGATTAGCACAATTATTTCTTAGGTAGACCGCATCATGTCTGATCAAACGATCAAGCCAAGTGGCAATCAGCCGGACACCCTGCGCAGAAAACTGGTCAAAGGCGGCCTGGCAACGCCCGTCATCCTCGCCACCCTGGCCAGCAAGCCGGTTCTCGGAGCCCCCTGGAATTGCACGATTTCCGGGCAGATATCGGGCAATGTGTCGACACATGGGGAAGTAGCTTGCACTTCGGTGGGGAACAGCAAAGCCACTTTTGCTGCCTCCTATCCCAATCCGCCCGCCGGTTCCGCGACCATGATCAGCGACCTCTTCCCGGATCTCACCACGAACTACGTTTTCTTCGATGGCACAAACTTAACCAGCACCAGCACGGGCAACTCTGTTGCTTCGATCAATCAGATTCTGAACTTGGGCGCGCCTTTGGACCTCGAGTACACGATCAAAGCACTGGTGTTGCTGTTGAACGCCAAGGGCGTTACCGACCCGGCCATTTACCCGCTCACCGAGGCACAGGCAAAGCAATTGTATGTAGCGGCGGCCACGCACTCCGCGTTTGTTGATACCAATCCCGATGTCAACTGGGACGATGCCCACGTCAAGAGTTACATCGACCTGCTGTTTCACTAGCAGCCTGTCTGGCTTTGGAATCGTCGGCTGCGAAGCGACCGCAGCGGTCCATTTTTCACCGGCTTGTTGCACCCGCAAGGGGTACGCCGGATTCGTAATGTCGCTGAAGCGACAACAACTCCGCTGCCCCATAGCCGGGCTATGCGGCGGCTAATCCGGCAAAAACTGGCCTCGCTGGGGCTGTTTCTCGCTTTTCGACGACCAAAGTCCGACAGGCTGCTAGCGGTGCACGCACACATGAGAAGAAGGGCTCCGCAAAGGAGCCCTTTCATTTGGCACGGCAGTTTCGAGCGCCGACCTTCACTGGCTTTACTCATTGGCTGGTGAGCTGATCCGAGCGGGTAAACGTCCAGGTGCGGGTGATGCCGAGGATATCCACCTTGCGGCGCATGCCCTCCTGGAAAGGCGCGAAGGGGGCGGCCATTTCGACGATCCTCACCGCCGCGGCGTCGAGAATCTTGTGGCCGGAGGAACGCTCCACCTGGATTGACTCCAGGGTGCCGTCGGCGTTGATGCTCACGGTGAGGATGGGGGAGCCATACAAGCGATTGCGCCGCGCGGCTTCCGGGTAATTCAGGTTGCCCACCCGTTCCACCTTGATGCGCCAGTCCTCCACGTATTGCGCGAACGTGTATTCCCGCGCGCGGGCGCCCACGAGCATGCGGCGCGGGCGCTTCTGGTATTCGTCCATCTGAGTGTCGATGCGCGCCTGCAAGCGCGCCATTTCCAGGCTGCGCGCGGTGAGATCGAGCGGGGCCGGGCTGATGGATGCCGGGCGTTGTTCCGACGGCGTCGCCGGTTTCTGCTCCGGCAGCGTGTAGTCGGATTTGATCTGCTGCATGAGGGCCTGGGTCTGCGCTTCCAGCGCCTGCGCGCGGGTGTTGAACACGGCCTCGGCGCTCATCGCCTGTTCCCGGTCGGCGGCGGGCAAGGGGGTTTTCGCCTGGCGGTCCTCGTCGACGTTGCCGCCCCCCTCCAGGTTGGCTTGCGCCAGCACGTCGGCCTTCAGCGGCTGGTCCTTGCTCCTGGCGTTGACCAGCACCACCTCCAGGGGTGGGTTCGGGTTCTCGAACAGCCTGGGGTTAACTCCCGGATGAGCTACCCCGAAGATAACCAGCACATGCAGGATGGCCGACACCATCACCGCATTGGAAAAAGTGGCTATGGCTGTTGATAGAAAAAACCCGCTTGCGCGCCAGGCATTGATGACCCCGGCCAAGCCTGCGGTGATGATCGACCTGTTCATGTTCGGGTTGTAAGCCCTTAGCCCGGATATTGCATGAATTCGCGTGATGATCGCGCAGGCCATTGTTTGCAATGGGAATTTTGCGAAGGAGCGGCGTAGTTATTCATACGCCCGACTGAGCAAGACTTTCCAGTGCGGACAAGGGACCAGCGAGGGCGCGCGAGTATTCATGCAATATCCGGGTTAGGGCCTGTTCATGAATAACTCAAACATTCTGGCCGCACTGGCGCGCGCACTGCGGCGTTGCCGGCCACTTGCAGGGAATGGCCATGTGGCGTGTCCGGCGCCTTGCATTGCATCCCGCCAGCACACCCATAATTGCCCAATTTATTCATGAACAGGCCCTTAGCCACTCTGGAGAAGTGGCGCCAGGTAGCGGCAGGTCAGGTCGATATCGAGCAGATCGATGTCGGCGAGGGCGACACGGATCCGGTCGCCCGGATTCAGGGTGGGGGCGCCGGTGATGCGGGCGATGAAGGGCAGGCCATCGAGGCGGATCAGGTTCTCGCGCCAGGCGGTGGCATCGAGCTCGGTAAGCCCTTCCTGCTGAATCCAGCGCAGGCACCAATAGCGTTCCATCCGGCGCTGGTAATCGTTGTAGGCGTCGTAGGCGAGTTCAAAGTCGCGCACGGTGGCGAACAACAGCGGGTCGGATGCGGTGTGCGGAGGCGATTCGCCGGCGGCCGCAGCGAGAATCTGGCGCTGATTGACCAGGTCGACATAGCGCCGCAACGGTGAAGTGCTCCAGGCGTAGCAATTGACGCCCAAGCCTTCGTGCGGTGCTGGACGCAGGGTCATGCGCACCTTGCCGCCGGTCTGCGCGCGGTAGACCCCGGCCACGCCACGCTCGGCCAGGAATTCACCCCAGCGGTTATTGGCCAGAATCATTAGTTCCGAGACCAGCTTGTCGATGGGATTGCCGCGCGCGCGGGGGGTGATGCCGACGTGCTCCTCTTTCACTTTGAACACGTAATCATGGCGTTGCACCTGTTCCGCCTTGCCGCGCGCGGCTTCCAGATGGCCGGCGAAGGCGAACAACCATTCCAGTTCGTGGCGGAACGGGTAATCGGGGCCAGGCTGGCCAATGCTGTTTTCGTTGAATAGCGGCTCCAACGTCTCATGGCGCAGGTTGGCGGCGATGTTGACGCGGTCGGCGACCGTGGACAGCGTCTCGATGCGGTAATCCGGGCCGATTTCCAGGTACAGGGAAAGCGCCGGGCAAGCGCGGTTTTCCGCCAGGGTGTACTGGGCGATCAGATCCTCCGGCAGCATGGTGAATTTTTCCGCTGGCGTATAGACCGTGGACAGCCGGCTCGCCGCCAGGCGGTCGAGGTCGGAGCCGGGCAGAATGCCCAGCGCCGGCGCGGCGATGTGGATGCCGACGCGCGCGCCGCCGTCTGGCCGAAATAGCAGCGAGAAGGCATCGTCGATCTCGGTGGTCGCGGCGTCGTCGATGCTGAACGCCGGCGCGTCAGCCGCTGGCAGGTCGGGCGGCGGCAGGGGGGCGGCCAGCTCGGGGAAACCGAATCCCTTGGGAAAATGGGCGAGACGAAATGCCTGGCGGTGGAATTCGTGGCTGGAAGGAATCGCCCCACACTGGTCCAGCAGGCGCACCGGGGAAAGGCTGGTTTCCGCACAGGCCTCGTTCAGCGCCTTGAATTCGAGGCTGTTCTTGTCCGGCTTGTGCGCCAATTCGAAAACATGGGCGCGCAGCGGCTCTGGCAGTTGCCCCGCCACCAGTTGCGCCACCCACTCGGCGCGCAACGCCGCTTCGCGCGCGCGCCGTTCCAGGCCGGCTTTGGCGGCGGCCAGAATATCGGCGGCGGCGGCCTTGTAGCGACCCTTGCTTTTTTTCTGGAAGTAGATCGGGGCGTTATGCAGGGCCAGCGCGATGGCCGCCGCTTCCGCCGGAGTCGGTGTGTGGCCGAAGTAATCCGTGGCCAGGGCCTCGAAACCGAATTCCTCGCCGCCGGCCACTTCCCAGAGGAAATCCAGATCAAGTTCCTCCTTGAGCGCGCGCGCGCTTTCCATGACTTGCGCCGGGCTGGGCGACGGGTAGCGCAGCAGCACGCTGTTGGCCTTGAGCTTGCCGCGCTTGCCGTGCTGGGATTCGATCTGCAGCGAACTGTCGTTGTCGGCCAGGAGGGTGCCGGCCTTGATATCGCCGTCTTCTTCGTAAAGCACGTACATGGAAACCGCCGGAAATTAGAAAGCCAGGATGTCGGGGAGGAATTCGGTGAAGCGGGCAAAGCCGTGGTTGCCGCCTTCCAGGACCACCTGGCGCGCGCCAGGGAAGGCCGCCACCGCCTCGCGGTAATCGAGCACTTCGTCGCCGGTCTCCAGGAGCAACAGATAGCGTTCCGGGTGAGCGGGCCGAGTCGCCAGTACCCGCAATTCATCCAGATGCGCGGCGGAAAACTGGTATTCGGCGCCGCTGTGCCAGTTCTTCTGCGCGCTGCCGGCGTAGGCCGCCAGTTTCTCGTGGCAGTTCACGCAGGGATTCACCAGGACGGCCTTGAGGCCCTGTTTCTCGGCCAGATACGTCGCATAAAAACCGCCCAGGGAACTACCGATCAGCTTGGCCGGGCCGACGCTTTGCGCGATCAGGCCTTCCAGCAGGGCAATGGCGGCGGCGGGACGATCCGGCAGGTCGGGGCAGACGCAGGCTTCGCCGAGGCCATGCTCGTACATCCAGGAAATGAGCTCGCGCGCCTTGCCAGATTGGGAGGAACTGTTGAAACCGTGGATGTAGATCAGCATGGCGCGCATTTTAACGTGAAACAACCGCACATCTTCACTGTAGCGCCGGCTTCCAGCCGGCCCTAAAAGTGCGCCCGGTTTCATCATCCCGGGCGGCCTCTCCGCCATGAAAGTTAGCGGGAAGCCCGCCGCGGCCTGCGAACAATCCGGGGGGGGGTAGCGCCGGCGCTACCTGGGCCTCGCCAGCCACGCCACGAGCCGATCCAGTGCCTGGGTGAGCGCGGCATTGCTGCCCCGCGCGGCGCCGCGGGCATCCTGACTGGGCGCCGGGGCGCGGGTCTCGATGCGGGTGCGGGCGAGCAGATGGGCATCGCCGCGACGCACCAGTTCCACTTCCAGCACCAATTTCACCTCGCCTGGCGCCTCGCCTATGTCGTGGTATAGATCGAGCAGTCGGGTATTGAGCTGGTAGGCACCCTCGACACCGGCGCCGAGCGGGGCGACCGCCGTGAACAACCCGGACTGGTCCAGCCGCTGGCGGATCAGTTGCGCGATGCGGGGCGCCGGCAGCTCGCTCTGGCTCGCGTATTGGTAGTGCCCGCGGGTTCCGGCCGCGCGGCTATAGGCCATCGCGCTGACCTGGTAGAAAGAGGGCGCGTCGCTTTCCCGTACCAGAAGGGTGCCCGGCCAGGCGGGTTTGCTGGACGCTGTCGCCGTGCCCAGGTCTTCCAGCACATACCAGGTGGCGGCCTGGCGCGGCCCGGTAATGCCGCAAGCGCCGAGAAACCACAGGCTGAGGAGGAGGCAACGTGATTTCATGGGCGTTCCTCCCCCGGGCCCATGCTGCCTTGCGCCGGGCCGAACAGGATGCGTTCCGGCTCGCCCAGGGCGCGCGCGGATTGCTGCAGGGCGCGGCCGCTGTCACGCAACGCTTGGCTGGTGGCTTGCAAATCCTGGCTGGCGAGATCGGCGGACAGGCGCAGGCTCAAGCTGAGGGCGCTGATTTCCGTTCGGGTCTGATCCAGCGCGGCCGTGGCGGAAGCCAAGGTGGCGCGTGCCGTGTTCAGGGTCTCGCGCGACTGCGCGGCGAGGCTGTCGATATGCCTGCCAGTGGCGGCCAGCGTTGCCTGTGCGACGACCCCGACCTGTTCCAGGCGCTCGCCGGCGCGCCGCGATTGCTCCAGCGTGTCACGCAGGGCCGGGGCGGTCTTTGCCAGTTGTCCGGTAAGTGTGCGAGTGTTCGCCAGGGTGTCGCGAAAAGCGCGCTGGTTGCTGTCGGAAAGCAATGAATTGATTCGATACAATGTTTCGTTCCCTCTCGTGCCCAAATCCTCCAGGACGCCAGCCATGCGGGTGATTTCCGGCACACCTTCGGCGATCACCGGGTAAGGCTCACCGGGCGGCAGGCGGGTCAACGGCGCCGCGTTCTCGCGGGTGTTGACCAGGTCGACTCCGGCGATGCCGGTGACCAGTTTGCGGTTGACCGTCGCCTGGGCGCCTTCCAGCAGCGGAATGCGCGCGGCCACTTCCAGCAGCACGCGCACGCCGCGCGCGGTATCCGGCAGGATGTGGTAGTCCGCGACACGGCCGACCTTGATGCCGCGCATGCGCACCTCGCTGCCGATCTGCAAGCCTTCCAGCGACTGCTTCTGGAAATACACCGTGAAACGGGTGCTGGGCAGGTTGTCGCTGGCGCCGGAGAGCCAGTAGATGCCAGCGGCCAGGGCCAGGAACAGGACGATCAGGGTGCCCCCCACCCAGGCATAGCGTGCTTCGGATTCCATGTTTACTCCAAGGCCCTTGTATCGAAATAGGATCGTATCCACGCATGCTCGATCCGCGCCACTTCCCGCACCGGGCCGTCGGCGATCACCTTACCCTCGAACAGCACGATGACGCGATCCGCCAAGCCCCACAAGCTGTCCAGATCATGGGTGGTGAGCAGCACGGTCAACCCCAGGCTATCCACCAGCACGCGCAACGTGCTGTCGAATTCGCGCGCGCTGATCGGGTCGAGGCCGGAAGTGGGTTCATCGAGAAACAGCAGCTCCGGTTCCAACGCCAGGGCGCGCGCCAGGGCGGCGCGTTTGCGCATACCACCGGAGAGTTCACTCGGCATCTTGCAGGCGGCATCCACCGGCAGGCCGGCCAGCGCGAGCTTGAGATCGACCACTTCGTCGCGCAGCGGCGCGGACAACCAAGGCAAGTGTTCGCGCAGCGGCGCGGCGACGTTTTCCGCCACGCGCATGGCCGAGAACAGGGCGCCATCCTGGAACAGGAGGCCGAAGCGGCGGCGCAGCGCCTGCAACGCTTCCACACCCATCCGCGCCAGGTCCTCGCCGAACAACTTGACCTGGCCGCCGTCGGGGTGGCGCAGCCCGACCAATTGATTCAACAACACGGTCTTGCCGCTGCCGCTACCGCCGATCAAGGCGACGATCTCGCCCGGCCGCAGCGTGAAGGAAACGCCGTCATGCACCCAGCGCCCGTCCAGCCGGGTGCGCAAGGCCGCGACTTCGACCACGGGCGCGGTCATCTGGGCCCCCTTGCGCTGCGCGCTGTCCCCCCGAGGGAGAGTTCGCATTCCTTCGGGCGGCCGTGCGGAATGCTCATCGCTCATGGCTCGATTTCCGGATAAGCCACGGCAAAGATGGCGTCGATCAGGATCACCGCCACGATGCTGCGCACCACCGTGGCGGTGGTATGCAGGCCGACGCTGCGCGCGTCGCGTTTCACCGTGAAGCCGCTGTGGCAGGCGATCAGGGCGATGGCGGCGGCGAACACCGGCGTTTTCTCCAGCCCGAACAACACAGTATTCAACGGCAACACGTCACGCAGGCGGTCGTAGAAGCTGGCGGTGGGAATATCCAGGTGCCAGGCGGCGACGTGGGCGGCGCCGACGAAGCCGGCGACATCGGCGACGAAGGTGAGCAGGGGCAGCATCAGGACGATCGCGAACAGGCGCGGCAACACCAGCACCTGGAACGGCGACAGGCCGAGGGTGACGATGGCGTCGATTTCCTGGTTCACCTTCATGGCGCCCAGGTGCGCGGTGAAGGCGGCGCCGGAACGGCCGGCCATCAGCACGGCGGTGATCAGCGGCGCCATCTCGCGCGCGATGCCGATGCCGACGCCGTCCACCACCAGATGGTTGGCGCTGAATTTCTGCATCTGGATGCCGAGCAGATAAGCGAACACCACGCCGATCAGGTAGCTCATCAGCATGACGATGGGAAGCGCGCGTAGCCCCACCATTTCCAGTTGCACGAACAGTTCACGCCAGCGCACCAGGCCGGGATGCCGCAGCAGGTGCCCGAGTGCCTGCCCGGTCTGGCCGATGAAGGCCAGCCCGGAACGGGTGCCGCGGGCAATGTCGAAGGCATGCCAGCCGACCACCTGGCGCAGCCCACGGCGCCCACGCCGACGCGAATGCGGCGCAACCCCGCCGCGCCGGCCGGCCACCAGGTTGAGGAGCGCCAGGCCCTGGGCGCTGAACCCGGCCAGATGCAGATTGGGAAAGGGAACCCCCAGACGTTCGAGGTGGCTGAGCAAATGGTTCGCCCCGGCGCTATCCAGCGCGCCCAGGCCGCTGGCATCGAGTTGCAACGGTTGCAGCGGGTCGATCGCCAGCGCATGCAGCCGGGCCTGCAATTCCGGCAGCCGCGCCAGCGTCCAGTCGCCGCGCAGGCGGAGAACCTGCCCATCCGCGCCTAGCTCCAGGTGGCAACAGGGTTCGGGCGAGGCGGCGTTGGACATGGTGTTAATGCGCGGACCAGTTCATTCCGCCAACCTCTTCAACAAGCGTTCGTGGATGCCGCCGAAGCCGCCGTTGCTCATCACCAACACCTGGTCGCCAGGCCGCGCCGTGCCGGCGATGGCTTCCACCAGTTCGCCAAGATCGGCATGGGTACTGGCCTGGTCGCCCAGGGGGGCGAGGGCGCCGGCCGCGTCCCAGTCGATGCCGCCGCTGTAACAGAAGACGCGGTCGGCGTCTTTCAGGCTATCGGCCAGCAACGCCTTCATCACGCCCAGCTTCATGGTGTTGGAACGCGGTTCCAGCACCGCCAGGATGCGCGCTTGGCCGACGCTGGCGCGCAAGCCGGCCAGGGTGGTGGCGATGGCGGTGGGGTGGTGGGCGAAGTCGTCGAAAATTTTTACACCCTTGACCTCACCGCGCAGCTCCATGCGCCGTTTCACATTTTCGAAACGGCCCAGCGCGGCGCAGGCGTCCTGCGCCGGTACCCCGGCATGGCGCGCGGCGGCGATGGCGGCGAGCGCGTTCATGCGGTTGTGCTCGCCCTGCAACGTCCATTCGACGCGGCCCTGGAGGGCTTCGCCGAGGTGGACGTCGAAGGTGGATTCCGTGACGTTATCGGCGTGCCAGCGTGGCTCCCTCACCCCCGGCCCCTCTCCGGTGGGGAGAGGGGAGGCATTGCCGAAGTACTCTACCGGCGTCCAGCAGCCGCGACGCAAGACTCGCTCCAGGCTTGCCTCGCGCCCATTGGCGACGATCAGGCCGGCGGCCGGAACGGTGCGCACCAGATGATGAAACTGGGTTTCGATGGCGGCCAGGTCGGGGAAGATGTCGGCGTGGTCATATTCCAGATTGTTCAGGATCACCGTGCGCGGGTGGTAGTGGACGAACTTGGAACGCTTGTCGAAGAAGGCGGTGTCGTATTCGTCCGCCTCGATCACGAAGAACGGCGAGTCGGGGGTGGACGAGCCGGCCAGGCGCGCGGAGACACCGAAGTTCATCGGCACGCCACCGATCAGGTAGCCGGGCGAGAGGCCGCAATCTTCCAAAATCCAGGCCAGCATCGAGGCGGTGGTGGTCTTGCCGTGGGTGCCGGCCACGGCCAGAACCCATTTGCCCGCCGCCGGGCCGTCCCAAGGCGGGCGATGCGCCCCCTCGGGGGGCAGCGAGCCGCTTCTGCGAGCGTGGGGGCTGTTCGTCTCGCGCAATACGTTTTCCGCCAGCCATTGCGGCCCGGAGATATACGGCAGGCCGCGATCGAGGAGGGCTTCCATGAGCGGCTGCCGGCCGCGCGTGACCACGTTGCCGACCACCCAGATGTCCGGCTTGAGACCCAGTTGTTCGACGCCGAAGCCCTCGATCAGGCGGATGCCCTGGGCCTCCAGTTGCGTGCTCATCGGTGGATAGACGTTGCTGTCGCAGCCGGTGACGGTGTGGCCGGCCTGGCGGGCAATGGCCGCGATGCCGCCCATGAAGGTGCCGCAGATGCCGAGGATATGGAGGTGCATGTCAGCCAGGGAAAATCAATGTAAATACCCTTCGTGCTCCAGTTTCAGCACGATCATCTGTACCACTTCGTCGACACGGTATTGAGCGGTGTCGATGCAAAGCTCCGCGTTCTCGGGAGTTTCATAAGGGTCGGAGACGCCGGTGAATTCGGGGATCAGGCCGGCTCTGGCCTTGGCGTAGAGGCCTTTGCGGTCACGCTGTTCGCACACCTCGATCGCGGTGGCAATGTGCACCTCGATGAAGCCGCCCCATTGCTCGATCATCGCGCGCACGTCGCGCCGGGTCTGCTGGTAAGGGGCGATGGGCGCGCAGATGGCGATGCCGCCGTGCTTGCTGATTTCGCTGGCGACGAAGCCGATGCGGCGGATGTTGATGTCGCGGTGCGCCTTGGAAAACCCCAGTTCCGAGGACAGATGTTTACGCACGATATCGCCGTCCAGCAGGGAAACGCGGCGCCCGCCCATCTCCATCAGGCGCACGGTCAACGCGCGCGCCACGGTGGATTTGCCGGAACCGGACAGGCCGGTGAAGAACACGGTAAAGCCCTGGCGATTGCGCGGCGGATAGGCGCGGCGCAACTCCTCGATGACTTCCGGGTAGGAGAACCATTCCGGAACTTTGAGCCCCCGCATCAGGCGACGGGTCAATTCCACCCCACTCATGCTCTGGCTGTGGGTTCCGGCGGGAATGGCCGCCTCGGCCAGCCACTCGTCGCGATCCTCCACATAGAGCAGCCGCGGAAACGGCACCAGGGTCACGCCGAGGTTTTCGCGTGCCAACGCATAGGCGTCATCCTGCTCCAGGCTGGGCGTGTCCGCGCCGCGTCGGTGCCGCCCCGTGAGCGGCGTTTCGCCACCCGTCACCAGCAGGGAGCAGCCGTAGTTGCGCGCCATGATGGCTTTCAGCAGGGTCTTGCGCGGCCCCGCCGCCCAGGGCGTCATCGGGTTCAGGGCGAGCAGGGAAGTGGCCGCCGGCAGGCGCGGCAGCAGGGCCTGGCAAGCGCGCACCAGGGCGAAATGGCCGGATTCCATGACCGGGTCGGAGCCGGCGACGGCATGGATCAGCAAGTTGGCCTCGCGCTGCATGGCTTCGTTCAGCAGGAACTCGACCTGTGGCCGATGCAGGGGCTGGCCGGCCTGATAGGCCATGACCCGGCGCCAGCCGCGCCGCGCGAATTGCTCGCGCATCTCGGACGGGGTCAGGCGCAGGGCGAGAAAATCGTGCCGTGGCGGCAGGGCGACGCCCTCCAGGCGACCGGCCACATAAACCTGGCCAGGTTCCGCCAGGGGCCGCGCCAGCGGTACACCGGATGACTCGGCCAGGCGGCTTTCTCCTTCTGGATCGGCGGCCCAGACTTCGCTGATGCGCAGGATGGCGGGCATGAAGCCCTCGCCATCGCGCAGCGCCACGCTCTGGCCGGGCTGGAGTTTTTCCGCGACCCTGGACGGCAGCACCAGCATCACCGGGCGCGGCCAGAAAGTCCCATCAGGCAGCTTCATGGTGGCCAGCACGGACTCCAGTTCGGCTTTGTTCATGGTGCCGGTGAGCGGCGACAGGGCGCCGTTGAGCAGCAGTTCAAGTTCGCAGATCTGCTTCCAGGCCAGGTCCACGGATTGCAGCCCAAGCGCCTCCTGCTTGAGCGCCTGGGCGTGGTCAGGATCGGCAATCAGGTTGGCCAGTACACCGCCATAGGGGGAGATCAGAGTATCCATGTGAGGGCTGGTTCAGGACGAATAGGTTGCGAAAAATGCGGCAATGAAGTCGGGAATACGCGCTTCCGGCAGCACGTTGATGCCGGCCGCCGCGCGGCGGCCGCCGCCAGTTGCAAAGCGCTGGCAGAGTTCGTCGGCGCCGCGTTGGTTGGCCAGCGGCGCGCGCACGCTGACCACATAGTGGCCCCTCGGTGAGCGGGTCAGCAGGGCATGGGCGCGGTTGGGGTTGGCGGTCGCCAGGTTGTTGGCATAGACGCCGGAGACGCGCCGCGCCCAGGCGGCATCCGGGAGGCTGAACACGGCGCCGGAAGCCCGCGCTTCACTCGGCTGGGTGGCCGCCGCTTGCGCCATATCGGCGGCATAGCCCTGGCTCAAGGTCTTGAATTCCGGTGCTTCCTCGATGAAGGCGAAGGGGTCGGCGTAGGCGGACAAGCTGCGATAGAGATCGGCCGGATGGAAGTGGAGATCCGCCAGATTCTCGCCATAACCGTTGTAATTGAGGCACTCGCCCAGTGCACGCAGCCGGTCGAGTTGCGGCATGGAAAGGACCAGGGGTTCGGCGGCGCGGCGGGCTGACTCATGCAAGTTGTCGCCGAAAGCCGCCGTGACCGCCCAGATGCGGAATTTGCCGCCAAGGAAGCGATCCACCAGGAGGCTGGTGCAGGTGTCGGCCGAGGTGTCGATGGTGGCCTGGAAGTTGGGGTGGGTGGGCAGCAAGCCGGGATTGTGGTGGTCGAACCAGCGCACCTTGACGCCTTTTTCCAGCAACGCGGCCAGGGGGCCGGCGTTCTTCTCCACCGCGATGTCCAGCGCCAGGACATGGTCTCCGGCCTGGGCGTCGATTTTCCTCAGCAGGCCGATGTCACGCTTGACCCCGGTCACCAGGGTCGCCACCGCCGGCTCGGCCAGGCGCAGTTGGTGCAGGGCACAGAGGCCATCCGCATCCCCGTTGAAAGCGTCGAATAACATCTATTCCCCTGAGTTCGTTGAGTCGCAAGGGTGGACGTGACAGGATGCAACGCCTGTTCACTCGACCCGCCAGCCGTGCCCCCGAATCCACGTCCCGCCCTTCTGTTTCTGGTCCTTTACGCTGGGCTGATCGCCTTCGGCAGCCTCTATCCCTTTGCCGGGCTGAGCGGGCTGGAACACTGGGCGGGCGAGTTTATCACGGCCCCTCTGCCGCGCTTTATCACCCGCAGCGACATCTCCACCAACCTGTTGGCCTACCTGCCGCTCGGCTATGCCCTGGCGCTGCGGCTCGGGCTGCCAAGGCGCCGCTTGCGGGCGATTGTTTTCGCCACGTTTGTCGGATTTCTTTACAGCTTGAGTATGGAAAGCCTGCAACAGCTTGTACCCGGTCGTATCGCCTCGAATCTCGATATCTTTCTCAACACCCTGGGCGTCTTCCTCGGCGCCTTGTTGACCCTCCACCACCGGCGCTGGCTGCGCGCCGGGCGGGCGTTGTGGCGCTGGCGCTCGCGCTGGTTCCGGGTGAGTCCGGCGGCGGATTTTGGCCTTTGCTTATTGCTGCTCTGGGTGCTCGCGCAGTTCACCCTGCAACCCTTTCCCGGCGCCGGCTGGCTCGGCCTGCATCTGCGCCCACTCGATACGCCGCCGGGCAGGCTGGATCAGATCAATTGGCCCTGGTTTGCCGCCGCCTGGCTGGAAATAGCCGCCCTCGGCACCTTTGCCGCCAGCCTGCTGCGGCCGGGGCGTTATGTCGGCGCCATGCTGTCGTTGCTGCTGGTCGCCTTCACCGTCAAGTTATTGGCCGCCACCCTGCTGCTGAAACTCAAAGTCGTGGGTGGCGTGCTGTCCCTGGAAACCCTCGCCGCCTTCCTGCTGGCGTTCTGGTTTTTACTCATCCCCGAGGTTTCCCGCCGCCGCCGCGCAGCCGCGCTGGTATTGCTGGTGATCATCCTGGGCGTCCGAGTGGCGCTGGCCGGCTATCTGGTGTGGCCAATCGCCAGCCTGTTCAACCTCATCGGCCTGGCGAAAGCCAGCGCCTCCTTGTGGCCCTACCTGGCGCTGGGAGTGCTGGCCTGGCTGAAATTTTCCGCGGCGGTGTCCAGGAGATCCGCCGCCTCGCCCGGATGAGGCGATCGCCGCGAGCGGTGCCGGTGCGACGGTTTCGAATTCCACTCATGGCCCGCCCCCAGGAGGCACAACGCGATCAATAGCGTCGCCAGGCGGGGCGCATCCAGCAGGCTGTCGAACAGGCCGACGGTGAACAGGCCCAGCAACGAAGCCAGCCAGGCCCAGGCCAGAGCCTGGCCGGACCAGGCCGCCTTGGCCAGACGCGCCAGCGCGAAAGCGGCCAGCAGGGAGAACAACGACAACCCCAGCCAGCCCTGCTCGAACAGCAACTGCACCCAAACATTCTTGATGTGCCAGGGCAGGTGGCTATGAGTCTTGAAGAACCAGTAGTCGCCCCCCCAGGTGAAACCGCCGTTGCCGATCAGGTTGCCGCCATTCGCTGCGAGCAGGCGGACATTGTCGACGTCGATCAAGCCATCATTGCCCGGGTAGTACAGGGCCAGTTCCACCGCTGGCCGTTGCAGCCCGTCCTCGACACCCACCTGGCCACTGGAAAAATCGCGGGAGAGGCGATGCCAGCGGCCGTCCGTGGGAACCTCGAAAGCCATCCAGACACAACGGCGCGAGTTGAGCAGTTGCTTTTCGCAGACCGGGGTCTCGATACGCGCCCCGGGCTGCTGGCTGCGCACATCCAGTTCCAGATGGTAGCGCTGCCCCGCCCGCACGCTGACGCGCTGGGCGTAATACAGGGTTTCGCCGTGCCCCAAGCGCAGGAAGGGGTTGTCGTTTTCGACCACGAAGCCGAAGGTTGCCGGTTGCTTATCCGCCGGCCCGCGCTCCAGATACACCCTGGGGAAGCTGCCCAGCCCCATGCCGAACAACTGCGCCATCGGCGTCGCGTCCATCATGGCCACGGTGCTGCGCCAGTGTTCGACACGGATATCCCAGTCCTCGCCGGCTTGCGCCAGGCGTTGCTGAAAGTAGCCGCCGCCGATGCCGGCCAGCAGCCCCACCGCCATGAGCGCGAGCACACCAATGGGTAGGACGGCCTGGCGCCGCTGTCCGGCGCGCCAGGCCAGGCGCAGGCTGGCCACGGCCAGGGTAAACAGCACCACGCCCAGCGCCAATACTCCGCCACGCGCCACGGTGAAGACCGTGGCAGAGACCGTCAGCGCCATGACCGGCACCACCCATAGACGCGTCTTCCAGCCCAGCCAGAGAAACGGCAGCGCCGCCGCCAGGTAGGCCTCGATGTGGCCGCCGCCGGTATGCATGCTGGAAAAGGTGCTGACGATACGGTAAGTATTCGAGTCGTTGGCGAAGCCGGCAAACAACCAATGTTCCCACAGACCGACCAGCCCGACGCCGAGCAGGCCGATGCCCATGCCGATAGCCAGGCGGGTGGCCAGTTGCGCGGGTTCCGGGCGAGCCAGGCGCAGCAACAGGAAGATCAGTCCGCCCCAGGCAAACCCCTTCGCCACGCGCAGGCTGTTGTAAGGGCTCCAGTAACTGGAAAAAGCGTTGGCATCCAGGGGCGGCGGCGACCCCAGCCCGAGAGCGAGGCTGATCAGAACGGAGACGGCGCACAGCGCGAACAACGGCCACAGGGAATTCAGCCCGGAGCCGGGCGTGCGCCGTCCTCGCAGCAGCAGCGTGCCGGCCGTGGCCAGCATCAGCAGATCGAACTCGTCGAAGAAGAACCGCCCGCTCCAGGGTGCCAGATCGAGCAGGGGCAAGGCGGCGGGCACCACCACCAGCCAGGCCAGCGGCCAGCGCCAGAGCGCCGCCATGTAGAGCGCCAGGCCCAGGCCGAGGCCCCATTGCCACAAGGGAAACGCGGCCAGGCCGATGCCCGCCGCCAACAGCAGCAGCGAGCCCACAATGCCGCGCGGCAAGCGGCGGCCGCTCCGCGGCCGGGAAGAATGGGAAGGGTGGGAAGAATGCCGATGGCGGCGGGTGTGGTGCCTTGCCGCCGACTTGCCGTCTGGCGCGGACGCGCCAGCAGGCGTCCCGCTCACGTGCTCCGCCAGGCTGGCGCGCGGCTCGGGAACGGCCGCCTCACGGCGTGTCGCCCCGGGCAGGGCCGCCGGCGCCCAGTGCGGCAGACTGCGTGCGCCCAGCCAGTTACCTACCCAGAGGCCAGGCAGGGCAAACAGCAGTTCCAGCCCCTCCGCCAAAGGCTGCCCGTACAGCAACGGCACCCCTTCGAGCAGCCAGGCCACGACCAGCGCGATCCCCCAACGCGGCAGCGCCACGCCGTGTCCGGACATGGCGTAGAGAAATCCGACCGGCGCCCACAGGATGGCGCTCTTGATCAGCAGATAGAAGCGTTGCGGAATCTCACTGAAATACGCGGAGCCAGCCAGGGCCGGGGCGCCAAGCGGCGCTTCCAGGTTCAGGGGGAGCAGGACGGAAAACGCGGCGGACACCACCAGCAACGGCCAGAGCCACGTCGACAAAGGGGGCAAGAACAGTGGCAGGCGCCGACTCAGGAGCGGCCCGAACAGCCACCACAACGCCATCCCGGCGGCGACGCCCAGGAGCGGCACCAGTAGTCCGCCTGGGAGCGCCAGCTTTGGGGGGAAATAGAGCTGGCCCAATTGCAGCAGCATGGCCAGCAGGCCCAGGCCCAGGAACACGGCGGCAGCGGCCGCAAGCCGCGTCGAGGCCGCCTGTGGCCACACCACCCCCTGCCAGAAAACCCCCAGGGGCAGCATCAGCAACAGGGGGAGCTGCGGAATGCCCTGCGCGAACAGTCGCTCGGGCAGCAAAGCCAGCGCCTCACCCCAGGCTATCCCGGCCGGTGCGAACGGCAGCAGGCCCATACCCAGGTAAAGCACGGTGCAGGTGACGGCGAGGGGGAGCAGGGCGGGGTTCACAGAGTAGCGGAAAGATGGAGCAAGACCGGTGGCGGTACTAGCCCGGATATTGCATGAATTCGCGTGATGATCGCGCAGGCCATTGTTTGCAATGGGAATTTTGCGAAGGAGCGGCGTAGTTATTCATACGCCAGACTGAGCAAGACTTTCCAGTGCGGACAAGGGACCAGCGAGGGCGCGCGAGTATTCATGCAATATCCGGGCTAGGAAGCGCTATGGAGCACGCTACATCCGCTTGCACAAGGTGGAAAAGCCGGAGAATTTCGGCAATAAAAAGGGGGCGCAATGCGCCCCCCCGCTCAGTCTGACCACCACCTCAGCGGGCGCGTCGGCGCATTGCCCCCAGACCGACCAGCCCCAGGCCGAGCAGGGCCAAGGTCGCCGGCTCGGGGACAGTACCGCCACCGCCACCACCACCGCCAGTGGTGCAACTGGGATCGTTCGGGTGCGCGGTGCAGGAGAACGGGATAGGCGTGCCGTTCAGGTTGAAACCAATGCTGTTCCAGATGGCGTCCTCGGAAAAACTCTCGCCTTCGAATAAAGCTACATCACTGAGGGACTCATAGAAGCGGAAGGAGAGACTTCCGCCCGCGGTGACGAGTGCGTCAGCCACATCCAACGACCCTGTGAACGGTTCATTGTTGCCGAGGAAGTAATCACCGCTGCCCAACTGGAAGCTGCCCAGACCAGTAGCCCCGTACAGGATTTCTACGAAAAGCTGGCCGCCAGCCGTGCCCCACGTTGTAACGGCACTGGCAGAGCCCGAGAAGTCGATGGTTTCGAGGGTGTAACCATCCGGCTCGCTCGTCACCGAGGTGAACGTCTTCGTGATGTTGTAGGTGCCAGGACCCGTACCGCCAATAAGCTCGTTGTTGCTACCCCAACTCTTCACGTCGGTGAAGGAAGTGATTTCCATCGGGGTGGCGCCGGCCAAGCCGCTGCCCAGCAAGGGCAGCATGGCCGCCAGAAGGGTGAGGGATTGCTTGAGTCGCATGATGTTCTCCAATTAGTGATTCATGTCCGGGATGGGGTGATGGCTACAGGTTTGCCGCGCCAGCCGCGCAGTGCCAGCCCGGCGGCGGCGGCGCCAGCCAGCAGCAGGGCCAGGCTGCCCGGCTCGGGGATGGGGGAGGCCGATTTCGGGTTCCAGATGTGATACTTGTTGCCGCCAGAAATAACCTTCCAGCAAGGTGGCGCGGCGGGCGCGCACGCGGCTGCAATCGTCCAATAACGCTCGACATCGTAGGTTCGGGTGAAGCTGTAGGTGACTTTTCCATCGGGACAGGCGCCCGCCGTTTTAGCCAGCTTGAAATTCAGCGCCAGGGTGATGGGGGTTGTTCCCACCATCTTGGTACCGGTGAGGCGGTATTTCAGCCCCTCCACGTTAGGCCCCTGCTCCAGGCCTTCGATAACGGACGGATTTGCGCCGCGATTGCCGGGCTTGCATAGCGTGTTGGTGACCACCACGACTTTGAGCGGGGTGACCGGGTCCACGGTATCAAAAGTGAACGGCCGCAATGCCGGTGGCAGGAAGGTGGCCGTAGGGATGGTGATACTGGGTGTAGGCGCGGCCTCGGGGGCAATTTCCTGATCCGGGCCGGCGACTTCCTGTGCGTTATCGAAGGACAGCCCTCCCGACCCTAGGGGGGTGGGCGTGGTTGCACTGTCTTTGACCACGATGCTGTAAGGCTCGACATTGCTGGCCATGGCGGGCGTCCACGGCCAGGCGGCTGCGGTCAGGCAGACGATGGCGGTAGAGAAAACACGTTTGATCATTTCTTGCTCCTAAATTCCTGGGCTGGGCAGCGCCCGGAAGCCAATATTGCACTATGACCAAACATAAGCAATTACCGGGCCAACAAATTATTTCATTAAATATCAATTACATGCAATCGCTCGAAGGGTAAAGCGGCCAGCCCTGTAAAAGAATCCGACAGACGGGCAACCGTCAGGGACTGGCCGGTTGCCGCGCCGACATTCCTGCTTCCTTCCTTGCCAGATGCCCCAGCAGTACGGACAGGGCTATCAGGTGATAGGGGATATCCCAGTAGGCCAGCCCCAGGAATACCCCCCCGGCGGCATAAGCCGCCAGGGAGGCGCGCAGCATGGCGGCGTAGTCGCCCGCCCAGGGGGGCGCGCGGGCACGCCCCGCCAGCCAGGCGAGACGGGTAAGGGCGAGCATGGAACCAAAGATCAGCAGGCTCCACAGGGTGAGGCCAAGCAAGCCATGCTCGGTGACGATTTGCACATAGCTGCTGTGCCAGGCCATCGGATGTTCAGGATCCGGCTGGACCGCGATCCAGCCGTCGAAGCCGGCGCCGGTGAACGGGTGTGCCCGTGCGTAGGCCAGCCCTACCCGCCACGCATCGAGGCGGCTGGTCGCGGAGGCATCCTGTTCATAGGTGGTGATGGTTCCCATGCGCTCGAACCACTTTTCCGGCAAAGCAGTCATGGCGAGTACCCCGCCGGCCAGAAGGAGCGGCAGCATCAGGTGTCGGCGCTTGCCACTCCACAGCAGGAAGGCGGTGGCCACCGCCAGGGTGATCAGGCCACCACGGGACCATGAGGACAGCACGGCGGCGTAGCTCAGTCCCACCATGGCCATGAGGGTCCAGCGTAACCGCCGACCCCCGGCCTCGCGCAGCCAGAGCACCAGCAGGGGAATGTTCATGGCCATCGCCACCGCGAATTCATTGTTGCCGCCAAAATGGCTACCGGGCGGGCCGTAAACCCGGTCCTGGAAACCGGTCATCACCGCCCAATACCCCCCCTTCAGGGTCACCAGGCCGAAAGAAATGGCGATAGTGGCGATGAGGAAGAAGAACTTCCGCCGGGTATCGATAAGCAGCAGGGTGGGGAGCAGCGCCAGAAATAGCTTGCTGATCTCGGATAGTTTGATCCAGGCTGCCCAGGGAAACTGGGACTGCCAGGTGGTGAAGAGGAAGCAGGCCCATAACAACAGAAAGACCGGGATGCGCCAGTCCCAGTGCAGCTTGGGCAAGGTTCCGCGGCGATAAGCCTCCCAACCCAGGGAGAGACAGACAACGACGAACAGGGTCTGGTACACGGGAAAGCCGCGCATGAATCCGACGCCGTAAGCCTGGGGGTTCAGGTAGGCGAACACCGCCAATCCCAGCACACCTAGCCACGGGCGCAGCCAGGCCGCCCAGGCCAGGCTCAGCAGGATGAACAGAATGGCGATGTCCCTCATGTGCTCCGCTCCCGCCCCGAGTCATGGAATCCCGGTTCTGTCCGGCGACGGGGTGTGGCCGCCAAACGTGCCCGCATCATCCGGAAGAGGGCATAGCCGAGCAAGCCCCCCACGCTCTCCAGGAACCAGTCGGTGGTGTCCGGAAACTTGCCCGGCAACAAGACCTGCCCGAGCTCGATCCCGAGGGCGACGGCGACCACGGCGAGCAGCGAGGCCGTCGCCGCGTAGCCGCGCCAGCGCCAGGACAGGCCGCTCACCCACCAGGCCAGGAGGGCGCCGAGGGGAGCGAAGAACAGGGTCTTGTGGAACACCTCGGTGACCGCGCGGAATTCCGTGCCGTAGTAATACACCTGGAATGGCACCCGATCGAGGAAGGCCATGCGGCCGCGCACGAAGGCGCTTTCCGGGTGGAAGTCGAACGGATACCAGAACACCAGCAAAAGCACGGGTAGCCAGGACAGGGCCAGCAGCAGGCGGATCCAGGCCGCCGTGGCGCGGCCGGGCGTGTGGCCCGAATCGACCCGGCGGGCGCCGCCGAACTGGCGGCCGCCCAGCCAGGCGCCTACCCCAGCGCCTAGCGCGCCGGTGAACAGGTCGGTGACGTCGCTCACCCGCGAATAGACGAACAATTGCATGAACTCGATGCTGGCCGCCGCCAGAAAGGCCATGCGCCAGGCTTTCAGGCTGTCGCGCCCCGGCCGCGCGCGCCAGAGCCAGGCCAGGGGCGCCCAGAGCAGGGCGTCGGTGGCGAGTTCGAACAGGGCATGGGCGGAGTCGGCCGGCAGTCCGGCGAAGGGAATCAGGTTGACCTTGCCTTCATGCCACTTGTGATAAATCTCGACCGCGCTGAGGGTGAGGTCCAGCGGTAACACGTTGTAGCCGACCAGGACCACGAAGTAAGCCCAGGCCGCGCGTTCCGCCAGGGCCGCCGGCTCGCGTTCGCGATGCCAGCCCCCGTACCAGGCCAGCAGACGGGCGCTGAAGCCCCACCAGCAGGCGGCGCCGAGGATCGCGCCCAAGGCTTCCGCCGCGATGTCGTTTTGCGACACGGTGCGTTGCGGGAAGAACAATTGGGTGAATTCGATGCCCAGGCTCAAGGCCGCCGCCACCGCCAGGACAATAGCCGTCGCCAGCGTCGCCACCGCGGCATGGCGCCCATGCGCCAGGACGCCAGTCCAGAGAAACGCCAGCGGGATGAACAACAGCAGGTTGGCCACCCAGTCGGCGCGCGAGCCGATGCCGAGTTGGAGGAAGGGAATGTCGCGGAACTTCGCCACCGCCACCTCCCAAGGCAGCGCGTGGTAATCCAGCGGCACCAGGCTGCCATAGATGACGAAGGCCAGATAGAGCAGGCCCAGCCAGAGCAAGGGGCCACGATGAGCGGACGGACGCGTTCTGCGTTTCATGCGATTGAGACGGAAAAATCGGGGACGCGGTCCGCGCCTACGGCCACGCGGGCACCTTTGCCAACTGGGGACAGGGGCTTTTCGCCTCGGCGACACAGGCGCCCAGCGAGGGCGCGACCCGCGCGCGCCCGTCGCTGTCCTTGTCGCTGTCCGGGTAGTCGGCCAGCGAGCCTGGCAAGGCCCCGCCGGCCAGCGCCATGCGCGGGGTGAGATCGAGTTGATCGAGTTCCGTGAAGGGCTTGTTCAGAAAGCGCGCGGCGGCATCGACGCCGCCGACCCGATTGTCGAAGGCTTCGCCGCCCGCGATGGGTTGCCCGGCGAACACCAGATTGCCGGCAATGCGTTGCGGCCACTCCGCCGCACTGCCTTCTCGCCGCAACAGTCGAATGCCATGGCCGCGCGCCAATACCGTGTTGTGAAAGATCTCCACCTGGCGCGGGACGTCGTTGTGCGGCTGGATGTGGATGGCGTGGCCATACGCATTCACGAACACGTTATTGTAGATCGCCAGATGGCCTTCGCCCTGGAACAACGCCTCGCTCGGGTTCTGCCAGAACAAATTGCCGTGGATCAGCACCCGGTCTTGCGAACCCGGGCCGGTGAGCGGCGCGTGGCCGACCAGGACATTGGGGCGGGCGGCGCGGTCCGGCCAGGCGGTCTCCTTGGCGAAGAAATTGCCGCGAATCACCGTGTCATGCCTTTCCAGCAACTCCGGCATGGCGGCCGGGCGCGACGGCTGGTGCTTGATCTGGAGGTTGTAGCCGATCGTGTCGCTGACCCGGTTGCCCTCGATCAGTCCGGCCACGAAGGGATCGCTGCCGTCGGAATCGCCGAAGTACATCCCGGTGCCAACCCGTTCGATGCGGTTGCCGCGCACCACCCAGCCAAACGCCGGACACTTGCTGGAAATCCCCACGTTCTGCTGGCTGGCGGCGTGGTCGTGGATAAACAGGTTCTCCAGGGTGATGTAGTCGGCGTAACGGCTGTTGCCCTCGGCCTTCACCGCATCGACCGGCTGGTTGCGGCCATCCAGTTCCAGATTGCGGATCACGATATGGCTGGCGTCCAGCAGGCTGAGGGTGTTGCCGCCGGGGTGGGCGAGGAAGCGGGTGGAAGGCTCGCCTTCGATGACGATGGGCCGTCCCGGCTCGCCAGAAAGATGATGCAGCGGCAGGCCGTGTTGATAGTCGCCCGCCCGCAACAGCAGATGGTCGCCGGCGCGCAATCGGGGTAACAGAGAACGGTAATCCTCGGGGCCGGCCTGGATCTCGACGGCGAACGCCGGGGAACCGATCAGCGCCGCAATCAGCAGGCCGCTCAGTTGGCGGATGAAGACGTGCATTTCTCGCAACACGCCACCCCCGCCAGGTCGAGGCTGTTTTCCAGGCGGCGCACCAGGCTGTGCGCACTCTGGCGGCCGGAATCGAGGACGATGTCGGCGGTTTCCATATAGAAGGTGTGGCGCGAAGCGTAGAGCTCCTTGAGCTTCGCCAGCGGATCGTTGGTTTGCAGCAGGGGACGATTCTTGTCGTGGTGGGTGCGCAGATACAGTTCGCGCGGCTGGCATCGGAGGTACACCACGGCGCCGCGTCCCTTCAGGTGGGCGCGATTCTCCGGCCGTAACACCGCGCCGCCGCCGGTGGCCAGGACGATACCCTGGCGCCCGCTGAGTTCGTCGATGATGCAGGCTTCGCGCCTGCGGAAGCCTTCCTCGCCTTCAATCTCGAAGATGGTGGGGATGGAAACCCCACAGCGGGCGATGATTTCGTGGTCCGAATCGAGAAACTCCAGGCCGCGATGCTTCGCCAGCAGTTTGCCGATGGTGGTCTTGCCGGAGCCCATCAGGCCGACCAGGAAGATGTTTGAACTGGGGATCATGGCGCGATTGTAAACGGGCTTGGCAACGCGGCCGGACCTGGCCTCGTAGGAGCGGACCGGTAGATTCAAGAGCCGGGTTAATAATGCCCGCTCCGTTTCGCCAGCAGGGCATCCACGGCCGCTTTCAGGTCGCCGTCCGGCAATGCCTGGTCCAACTCACGGAACGCGGCCAGGGCGGCTGGCCGGAGATCCGCTTTCTCGCGTTTCTCCGGCAAGGTCCAGTCGGCGCGCACTTTCACCTTCACCGCCAGCACTGGCGCATCGGGCCGCGCCAGCACCCGGCCGACGCCGGTTGCCTGGCTGCGTACCCGGCTGGCGGCGGCGCCGTTGGCGCAATAGATCAAGGCCGTTTCGCCCTGGATCGCCACGACCCGGCAGGCACGCGCCACGGCGGACGGCACCACGCCAGCAAAGTGCTGGTTGAGTTCGCGCAGGTGCAGGGCTTCCGGCAGGGCGACCGCCAACGTCGGGTCGTTGCGAAGAATGCCGCGGATGCGTTGCAGGGAAGAGGGGCGCATGGTGTAGCGCCGGCGGGGACGCCAGCGCCACGGGAGGGAAAACGCCGGTATGGTAGCATCGCCCGGATTTTCCGAAATCCCACCTATCTCCTTCATTTTTCATGATTTCCAACCTACTCAAGAAAGTCTTCGGCAGCCGCAATGACCGTCTGTTGAAGCAATACCGGGGCGGTGTCGCCAAGGTCAACGCCCTCGAATCCGCCTACCAGGCGCTCAGCGATGAGCAACTACGCGGCAAGACCGATGAATACAGAGCGCGCCTGGAAAAAGGCGAGACGCTCGAAGCCCTGTTGCCGGAAGCCTTCGCCACCGTCCGCGAGGCCGCCGTGCGCGTGCTCGGCCTGCGCCATTTCGATGTGCAGTTGATCGGCGGTATGGCCCTCAACGACGGCAAGATCTCGGAGATGCGAACCGGCGAAGGCAAGACCCTGATGGCCACCTTGTCCGCTTATCTCAATGCCCTGCCAGGCAAAGGCGTGCACATCGTCACTGTCAACGATTACCTGGCATCCCGCGACGCGGAGACGATGGGGCGCGTTTACGGCTTCCTCGGCCTGGCCACGGGTTGCAACCTGGCGCAGCTCAGCCACGAGGAGAAGCAGGCCGCCTACAACGCCGACATCACTTACGGCACCAACAACGAATTCGGCTTCGATTACCTGCGCGACAACATGGTGTTCGAGCCCTCGCAGCGGGTGCAGCGGCCGCTCAACTACGCCATCGTCGACGAGGTGGACTCGATCCTGATCGACGAGGCGCGCACGCCGCTGATCATCTCTGGCCAGGCCGACGACAATATCGCCATGTACCAGGCCATGAACGTGCTGCCGCCGCGCCTGGAACGGCAGGAAAAGGAATACAAGGAAGGGGAAGAGCCTACTGGCCCGATCGGTGATTACGTGGTGGACGAAAAAGCCCACCAGGCCACCCTGACCGAACGCGGCCACGAGCGGGTGGAAGCCATCCTCGCCGAACTCGGCATCCTTGCCGCCGGCACCAGCCTTTACGACCCCGCCAACATCAGCCTGATGCACCACGTCTACGCCGCCCTGCGCGCCCACGTGCTGTATTTCAAGGACCAGCATTACGTGGTGCAGAACGGCGAAGTCATCATCGTCGATGAGTTCACCGGTCGCCTGATGCAGGGCCGTCGCTGGTCCGATGGCCTGCACCAGGCGGTGGAGGCCAAGGAAGGCGCCACCATCCAGCGCGAGAACCAGACCCTCGCCTCGATCACCTTCCAGAATTTCTTCCGCATGTACAAGAAGCTGTCCGGCATGACCGGCACGGCGGATACCGAAGCCTACGAGTTTCAACAGATCTACGGCCTGGAGACGGTGATTATCCCGACCAACGTGCCGATGATCCGCAAGGATATGAACGATCTGGTCTACCGCACCGCCGACGAGAAATGGCGGGCGGTGATCGAAGACCTGCGCGATTGCCACCAGCGCGGCCAGCCGGTGCTGGTGGGCACCACCTCGATCGAGGTGAACGAGTTCCTCTCGGCGCAGCTCAAGCAGGCCGGCCTGCCGCATCAGGTGCTCAACGCCAAGCAGCACGAAAGGGAAGCGCAGGTGATCGCCCAGGCCGGCCTGCCCGGCGCCATCACCATCGCCACCAACATGGCCGGCCGCGGCACCGACATCGTGCTGGGCGGCAGTATCAACAAGGAACTCGAACTGATCCGTCTTGCCGAGAACCTCTCCGAGGAAGAAAAAGCCACCCGCGGCGCCGCCCTCAAGGAAGCCTGGAAGCCGCTCCACGCCCAGGTCATCGCCGCTGGCGGCCTGCACATCATCGGCACCGAACGGCACGAATCGCGCCGCGTCGATAACCAGTTGCGCGGCCGCAGCGGCCGCCAGGGCGACCCCGGTTCCTCGCGTTTCTACCTGTCGCTGGACGATTCGTTGCTGCGCATCTTCGGCGGAGATCGCCTGAAGTCGATCATGGAGCGGCTCAAGATGCCCGAAGGCGAAGCCATCGAGCACGTCATGGTCAACCGTTCCCTGGAATCCGCGCAGCGCAAGGTGGAGCAGCGCAACTTCGATATCCGCAAGCAATTGCTGGAATACGACGACGTCGCCAACGACCAGCGCAAAGTCATCTACAGCCAAAGGAACGAGCTACTGGAGACCGACGATGTCTATGAAGGCATCGTCGGTATGCGCGCCCAGGTATTGAATGACGCCATCAACGCCCACCTCCCGCCTGGCAGCCTGGCCGAACAATGGGATGTGCCTGGCCTGGAGCAGATGCTGGCGGGGCAATACCTGCTGCACTGCCCGATCCAGCAATGGCTGGACGCCGACGAAGGCCTGGCCGAGCAGGGCGTGCGCGAACGCATTTTGGCAACCGCCGACCAGTCCTACGCGGAAAAAATCGAATCCGCCGGCGTCGCCGCCATGCGCAACTTCGAGCGCGCCATCCTGCTGCAAAGCGTGGATAGCCACTGGCGCGAGCACCTGGCGGCGATGGACCACCTGCGCCAGGGCATCCATCTGCGCGGCTACGCGGCCAAGAACCCGAAGCAGGAATACAAGCGCGAAGCCTTCGAATTGTTCGAGCGCATGTTGAATAGCATCGCCGCCGAAGTCACCCAGGTCACCCTCACCGTGCAAATCCGCGGCGCCGAAGACGTGGAAGAAGTGGAAGCGCACGAAGATTTGAGTAACGTGCAGTACCACCATGCCGACTATGACGAAGCCCTGGCCAGCGCCGCGGAGGAAATCACCACCGCGGCGCAGCCGTTCGAGCGAGAGCACGCCAAGGTCGGCCGCAACGACCCCTGCCCGTGCGGCTCCGGCAAGAAATACAAGCACTGCCATGGCAAGCTGGCCTGAACTGTAGCGCCGGCGTCTCGCCGGCGACTATGAAAGGCGCCGGCGCTACATGGCTTGCCGCTGCCGCCCTTATAGCCGACAATTTCGCTCGACTATTTACGGAGTTCACATGCCCTACTTCATCTACAAGATCGGTGGCCCGTTCAAGCTTCTGGAAAAGCAGGGTGAGGCCGACTCCTTCAAGGCAGCCAAAGCCCTCGCCAACGAGCACCGCCGCGGCCTCGATCCCAATTCCGGGTATGCCGTGAAAATGATTTTCGCCGACAACGAACTCGCCGCCGAAGACGTCCTCTCGCAGCCGCGCGAGGCGGAAACCGGGATGATCGGGGACGATTACTGAAGGTGCGCACGGCGCACCCTACGGTTCACCGCAGCCATGTCCGGTTACAACGAAGAAGCTTACAAACAGGCGCGCGACGCGGCGATCAACCGGCCCTGTCCATTCGAACGCGCCCTGCTTTCCCGCTGCGTCTCCTGCATGCACGCGCGCAAGCTGTTGCTGGCGGAGCGAGAAGCCATCACTTGTGGCCATGAAAGCGCGAACCAGGCCTGCATCGTGTTCCACGAAGCCTTGCACAGCAACGCCCACTTTGCCCTGCATATGGAGGCCAACCAGGCCTGGCCGTTCGGCAAGGAAATCCGCGCGCAATGTGGCGGCGTGCTCGGCTTGAAAGACGTGCTGGGCGGGGAGCACGCCGACGTCGCCGTGCTGGTCGCCGAGGGCACTCGCCGCTACGGCGGCATCGGCCATTTCCCTTATTCGGAAATCATGCGTGGCGTGGTGCATTACGAGCCGCGCAAGAAGCGGAGTTAACGAAGCAGAAGCTCCGAAGGGTGCGCCGCGCGCACCGAGGCAAATGCGTGGCGCACCCTATGGGCTTTCGACCAGCAACTCCAGCACACGCCGAGCCGCCACCGCCGCCCCTTCCATGGCAACCTTGGGCAAGCGTGGCGCGGCCCAGAGCAGAGCGAGCCGCTCGCCAATCGCCGGATCGAACAACTGCGCTTCGTCGATTGCCGCCGCCGGCGTGTGGGCCCGCAGCCAGTCCGCCAGAAACGGGGTTTCCGGCCAGTCCGGGCGGTCGATATAGAGCACCGGGATGCCCGCGGCGGTGGCTTCCACGAAGCTGCCGTAGCCGACCTTGGTGACCAGGGCGTCGCTGCAGGCGAGCAGGTCGAGGAAGGGCAGGCCGGCGCGCGCGAAGGAAAGCAGATCAGCACGTTGATTGGCACCCCCGGCACACCAATCATCGGGTACCAGCCAGCGCACCCCACACAGGGCAGGCAGCGGCCGCGCCGCCGGGTAGCCGATGCCACCGAAGCCGATCAGAACCAGGCGTTCGCTTCGCGGCAATCCCAACCGCGCGCGCAATTCCGTACCGCGATCGACGCCGCGAGCGGCGATCGGCGGCAGAGTTTCGCAATTCTCCAGCCAGTTCATGGGCATGGCGGGAATCACCCGCAGGAAGGCGCGCGCCGAACGGTAGGACAGCGCCATCTGTTCCAGCACCAGCGCCATGCCGGGTTGTTCCGCCAGATAGGCGCCAGCGAAATAGGCACTTGCAATATCCACCCAATTCAGCGAGCACACGGCCACCCCGGGAATGCCGGCCTGGGCGGCGGCGGCCAGCGGCAGGCAGGCGACATCGGAGAGCACGCCGGTGATGCCCTGGGCGCGCAGCCAATCCGCCTCGCGCGCCACCCGCGCCGCCCAATCCTGATGAAACGCCAGATAGGCGGCCCGGCTCGCCGCCAGGTCCACTCGCAGCGCATCGTGCATGGCCAACCCAACGTCGGCTGGCGCATGGCGATGCTGGAACGGGGCATGGATACGCGCCGCCAGAGCGGCCCGCGGCACCCCGCTCCAGACCAGGAATTCCAGGTCTGGCCGCGCCGCATGCAGCGCGTTGAGCACCGGTGCGGCCTGCGCCAGATGGCCCAGGCCATGATGGCTGATGGCGACCAGCAGACGCATTACCACGGCAGGCGCAGCATTTCCTTGAGCAAGGGCACGGAAACCGGGCGTTTGCGGCTCAAAGAAAAGGTGTCGAGCGCATCCACGGTGGCAAGCAGGCGAGGCAGGCCACGGCGCGAGTGGGCGAGCAGATAACGGATCACTTCTTCCGGCAAGCGCAGGCCGCGCCCCTCGGCGCGGATCACCAGCGCGGTGGCCTTGTCGGCATCGGACAGCGGCAGCAGGCGGAACACCAGGCCTTGCGCCAGGCGCGTGGCGAGATCAGGGCGTAGTCCCAGGCGCGCCGGCGGCAGCGTGCCACTGGCGAGCAGCAGGCCACCCTGTTCACGCGCCGAGTTGATCAGGCTGAATAGGCGAATCTGGTTGTCCGCGTCGAGGCTGTCCACATCATCCACCGCCAGCGCGGGTACCGGCGGTTCCGGCAACGACTCGCGGGCAGTCGGCAGAACGGCGCCCAGGGCGCGGGCCCAGGCCCGCAACAGATGGCTCTTGCCCACCCCCGCTTCGCCCCAGAGGGTGAGCAGTGGCTCACGCGTCCCGCCGGGAATATGGCCGCGCAAGGCCGCCAGCGCCTCGGCATTGGGGCCGGGTAGATAGTTGCTGAAATCGGGAGGGGAATCGGGACGAAGGTCGAGGATCAATTGCCGCATGGGGCGCAATGTTAACGTGAAACAAACCAGCGCCTCCCTTGTAGCGCCGGCGTGATGTCCCGCGGGGACGGTATCCTGCGGGGCTCGCCGGCTTCGTGGGCTTGATCAGAAAGACGCCGGTGAGACGCCGGCGCTACAGGTCGGCGCGCTAAAATGCCGCCGCTTGGCTTTCAGGAAATTGTCATGATCAAGACTGTCCTCTGTTTTTTGCTATTCGCCTGCGGCACTGCCCAGGCGGGTGAACTGTATCGCTGGGTGGATCAGCGCGGCGTGGTGTCCTATTCCGACCAGCCCCCCCCGCCCAGCGCGAAGAAAGCGCAAAAGCTCAAGGGCAAGGGCAATGTGATAGAGGTGGACAAGGAATCCTACGAACTCAAGCAGGCGAAAAACCTGAGCCCAGTGACGCTGTACGCCACTGCCTGCGGCCAGTTATGCGACCAGGCCACGGATTTTCTGAAGCAGCGCGGCATTCCCTATACCGCGAAAGACCCATCCAATAAACCCGAGATCGCGCTCGAATTGAAGAAACTCACCGGCGCGGTCGATGTGCCGGTCATCGTGGTGGGTGGCAGCGCTTTCAAGGGCTTCGATGCCGCCACCTGGAACCGCATGCTGGACGTGGCGAACTATCCCAAGGCGGGTGAGGCGAAAGGCAAATAAACGAAACCGCTCTTGTAGCGCACTCGTTTCACTTTAAACCGGGATTGCGAGCCGAGACACACACAGAGGAAACACAAGATGCGCGGTTTGATGGGTTGGCGGGGCACGGCGCCCGATGGCACTTTCGAAGCGATGTGGCGGGGTGCCGGCCGGCCGCGGCCGTTGGGCCTGGAACGGCAGTCCACCGCCGCCGCGACCCTGGCCGCCTGGGGTGGCGACCTGCGCCAGGAAGCGGGGCTGGCCTGCGCCATCGCCGGGCGGCCCTATTTCAATGACCCCGAATTGCAGACGCTACCCGCCGCCGTGGCCCTGGCCAGGCTCTGGCGCGCGCACGGCAACGACGCCCCCGCCCACATCCACGGCAGCTTTTCCCTGGCCGTGATCGACCACGAACAGAATTGCGTTTTCCTGGCGCTGGACCGCATCGGCGACCACGCCCTCGCTTTCGCCGCGCGTCCGGATGCCTGCGTCTTCGCCAGCCGCGCCGATCTGGTGGCGGCACACCCGGCGGTGGGGCGCAGCCTCGACCCGCAGGGCCTGTTCAACTACCTGTATTTCCACGTCGTGCCCTCGCCCGGCAGTGTTTATCACGGTGTTGAAAAACTGCTGCCCGGCCAGTGGGCGCGCTGCGAGGGTGGCCGTGGCCAGGCAGGTGGCCAGGTCACCCGTGGCTTCTACTGGGCGCTGAAATACCGCGACCAGCCGCGCCACGATTTTGAGGCGCAGAAGGCGCGCTTCCTCGACCTGATCCGCGACAGCGTGAAGCGCGCCAAGGGCGATGATGAGGTGGCCACCTTCCTCTCGGGTGGCACTGACAGTTCCACGGTGTCCGGCATGTTGAAGCAGGTCTCCGGGCAGGCGCACACCTATTCCATCGGCTTTCCGGCGGCGGGTTTCGACGAGATGGAATACGCCAGAATCGCCGGCAAACATTTCGGCCTCGATATGCACGAATACTACCTGCGGCCGGAAGACATCATGACCGCGATCCCGGTGATCGCTGGCCACTACGATGAGCCGTTCGGCAACGACTCCGCCGTGCCCGCTTATTTCTGCGCCAGGCTGGCGGCGGCGGATGGCCACAAGATCATGCTGGCTGGCGATGGCGGCGATGAGTTCTTCGGTGGCAACGCGCGCTATGCCAAGCAGAAGGTGTTCGAGGCCTACCACAAACTACCCGGCTGGCTGCGCGCCGGCCTGATCGAACCGTTGGCCAATCTCCCCGGTCTCGGCGCGCGGGGGCCTGGAGCCAAGCTGCAAAGCTATCTGCGCCAGGCCAACATACCGCTGCCGGAACGGATGGAGTCATACAACTTCATCTACCGGCAACCGCTGCATGAGATGTTCGCGGCGGAATTCCTCGCCGGCGTCGATGCGCACCAGCCCGGCGCCTGGCTGAAAGAGGTGTACGACCGCACCGAGTCACTGTCCTACATCAACCGCATGCTGCATCTGGACATCAAGTTCACCCTGGCCGACAACGACCTGCGCAAGGTGGGCGGCATGACCGAGGCGGCCGGTATCGAGGTGCGCTACCCGCTGATGGATGACGCCCTGGTCGATTTCTCCGGCGAAATTCCGCCCGACTGGAAAGTGAAGGGCCAATACCTGCGCTGGTTCTTCAAAACCGCGCTGAAAGGTTTCCTGCCCGACGCGATCATCGACAAGAGCAAGCACGGCTTTGGCCTGCCGTTCGGAGTCTGGGCCAGGGATTACGCGCCACTGCGCGAACGTATCGAGGATCGCCTGTCCGACTTCCGCAAACGCGACATCCTCACGCCCCACTACATCGACCTGTTGCGCCGCGAACATCTATCCGGCCACGCCACCTATTTCGGCAAAATGCTGTGGGTGATGCTCACCCTGGAAGAATGGCTGGCAGCGCGTGGGCTGTGACTTGTAGCGCGCCGGCTTGATAAAGCCCCTGATGAAGCCCCTAAGCGAAGGACTAAGCCGCCAAAAGACGGCGGCCAAGTCCCAGCTTATACCCTTCGGTATCCAGCCGGCTGTTTTGACAACTGCCGTTCTCCGCCATCTCGGCCAGGTCGATTACGAACCCACCTGGCGCGCCATGCAGGCCTTCACCGCGCGGCGCGCGCCCGATACCCCGGACGAAATCTGGCTCCTGGAGCACCCCCCCGTGTTCACCCTCGGCCAGGCCGGCAAACGCGAACACCTGCTCGCCGACATCGGCATTCCCGTGATCCCCATCGACCGTGGCGGCCAGATCACCTATCACGGCCCCGGCCAGGTGGTGGCCTATCTCCTGATCGACCTGAAACGCCGTGGCTACGGCGTGCGCGAACTGGTGCGGCGGATGGAGCAGGCCATCATCGACCTGCTGGCCGAACTGGGCATCGCCGGCGAACGGCGGGAAGGCGCCCCTGGCGTCTATGTGGCCGGCGCCAAGATCGCCGCCCTCGGATTGCGGGTGAAGGGCGGCTGCACCTACCACGGCCTCAGCCTCAACGTCGACCTCGACCTGGCGCCGTTCCAGGCCATCAATCCCTGTGGCTACCCTGGCCTGGCGGTCACCCGCACGCGTGATCTGGGGGTTTCGGAAAGCGGATGGGAAATTGCCGAGCAACTCGCCGGATATCTGCTGCAAGCGCTCGCGCATCGGTAGCGCTGGCTCAATGCTGCCGCAGCCAGTCCTCCAGTTGCCGCGCCGATAGCGCACCAGCCACCCGATCCACCTCCCGCCCGCCCTTGAACAGGGCCAGGGTGGGAATGCTGCGGATGTTGTGCTGGCCGGCGAGCCCTTGTTCGGCTTCGGTATTCACTTTGGTAAAGCGCACCCGACCGACGTAACTCCCCGCCATCTGGCTAAAGGTCGGCGCGAACATCTTGCACGGCCCGCACCAGGGCGCCCAGAAATCCACCAGCACCGGCAAGCTGTCGCGGGAGAGGAATTTGCCGAAGTTGCCGGCATTCAACTCGATCGGCTGGCCGGGTAGCACTTCCGCGCCGCATTTGCCGCATTTCGGGTGCTGTTGCAGGCGTTCGCTGGGTACACGGTTGACCGCGCCGCAGGTGGGGCAGACGAGTTCCATGAGGTTCTCCGGTGAGTTGCGAATGCGGAGGAGATGGCGGCCGGGGCGGGGAAATCAAGCCATCTCCGCTTCCGCCACGGAGGACGGGGAGAGCGCTAATGCCTGGCTCTCCCTGAGAGGTCTCAAGTCAGCCGGGCGGCTAAACCGCTCGATTTAGCCAATGCGAGCGGCTTGTCGCGACGCCGACCCCAGTCGCGACGGCCAGTGGCGGTTTGGAGGCCCGCGCCAGGCCGGGACTACTTGGCCGGCTGTGGCGCGGCCGGGGCCGGCATCATTGGCATCTGCATCATCTGCAGCATCTTCATCAAGACGGCCGGATCCAGGGGGATGGCGCTTGCCTGGCCGCTAGGCATAGCCATCATCTGGCCCCAGGGGCCATAGGTATTCGGGTTCATACCGGCGCCCATCCAGTTCCCATACAGATTGGGGTTCATGGGCGCCATCATGGTGTTCATCGCGGCGGGGTTCATGGGCGCGTTCATCCAGTTCGCGTACATGCCGGGGTTCAGCATCTGGGTGCCCATGTTCATCATCTGCGGGCTCATCGGGGCCGCCATCATGTTCATGTAGGCATTCGGGTTGAGGCCCTGTCCAAGCATGGCGGTGGCAAAGCGGGGGTCGATGCCGGCCGCCATCCATTTCATGGCGAGGGCGGGGTCGGTGAACTGCATCGTGTTTTGCAGGATGGCCGGATTCATCATGCCGGAGAGCATGCGCATGGCGGTGTTGGGGTCCATGCCCTGCTGCATCATGGCCATCGAGGTGGCCGGGTTCATCATGGCATTGGTCAACTGCTGGAAGGCGGCGGGGTCTTTGAAGGCGCTGGCAATCTGGCTGGGATCGAGCATCTTGCCGGCCCAGGCTTGCGGGGTCGTGGGTGTAGCCGGGGTGGGGGGGGCGTCGGTGGCTTGGGCAATGCCGGACACGGCCAGTGCGGCGAACAGGATGGTCAGTCGATTCATGGTTAACTCCAGTAGTGGGTTGGGTCGTACTCGGAAAGCGGCCTCGGTGTCAGCGAGGCTGAGCCAGCCTATTCCCCCGGTGTGGCATGGGGGGCGGCGGGTACTTGATTACGGCCAGTAATCCTGCGGGCCGCCGGACTTGAATGATGACCCGAGACGCGACGAATAGTTGACTTATTTTCTCGCCAGCAACTTTAGCGACTGGCGGATGGATTCTTCCAGGGTCAAGCCTTCCGGCAACTGTTTCACGGCCGGCAGGGCTTCCTTGTCCGAGTAGCCGAGGGCCAGCAGGGCATTCAGCGCATCGTTGGCCACGCTCGCCATGGCCTGGCCGGCGCCCCCCCCTTGCGGCAGAGCATCGGCCAGCTTGCCCTTGAGTTCCAGCAATAAACGCTCGGCGGTTTTCTTGCCGATGCCGGGCACCCGGGTCAGACGGCCGGCATCCTGCATGACGATGCAATTCGCCAGATCGTCCACGGACAGGCCGGAGAGCACCGACAAGGCGAGCTTAGGGCCCACCCCGGAAATGCGAATGAGTTCGCGAAACGCGGCCCGTTCCTTCTGGGTGAAAAAGCCGAACAACTGCTGCGCGTCCTCGCGCACCACGAAGTGGGTGAACAGGCTGACCCGCTCACCGGTGGCCGGCAGGTTGTAGAAACTGCTCATCGGCACATCCACCTCGTAGCCAACGCCGGCCACATCCACCACGATTTGCGGGGGTTGTTTCTCGAGCAGGGTTCCGCTCAAGCGTCCAATCATGTATCGCCTCCCGTAGCGTGCGCCGCGCGCACGACTGAATATGAATCGTGCTACCGCAACGCCAGCACCAGCCCCAGCAGCACCGGCTGCAAGTGCGCGGCGACGATGGTCATTTGCAGAGCCGGAGCCAGTTTCGCCGGCTCGCCGGCATGTTGCGACAACACCCGCCCGGCCTTGAGCGCGGGCAACACGGCCAGCAGGGAAACCAGCGCCAGCGCCGGCAACCAGCCGCTCGCCACCAGCCAGCACAGCGCCAGCACGGCGGCGGCCAAAATCAGCCAGTAACCGCGTGCCGCTGTTGCCGGCGGCAAACGCGCCACCCAGTGCAGTTTGCCCGCCTGAATGTCGGCGGCGCGGTCGGGAAACTGGTTGATATAGAGAATATTGGTCACCAGCAGGGCATAGGGCAGGCCGATCAGCCAGGGATTGAGCGACAGAGCGCCGCGCTGCACGAAATCCGCCCCGGCGACGATGAGCAAAAAGCCCGCCGCCACGCACACTTCGCCCAGGCCCCGGCTGTTCAGCTTGAGTGGCGGCGCCGAGTAGGCCCAGCCGATCAGCAAACCGGAGAAGCCGATCCAGAACAGCCCGGCGCCGCGTGTCGCGATCAACCAAAGGCCACCGGCAATCACCCCGGCGAACAGGATCAGCGCATAAAGCAGAGTCTGGCGCGGCGACATCACCCCGTTCTGGATAAAGCGGGAACCGCCAGTAAAGGGAAACAGGCGATCCACATTGGCCTCATCGCTGCCGTTCAGGTGGTCGTAGTAATCGTTGAACACGTTCACGCCGGCCTGCGTCGCAATCGCCAGAAACAGCGTCAGCAAAGCGAGCGGCCAGGAAAACGCCCTCTCCAGAGCGGTGGCGAAGCCGAGCAGGCACCCGGCCAGGGCGATGGTGAGAAACGCCGGCCGTGTCGCCAATAGATAGCGCTTGATCGGATTGGCAAGCGCCTCGGGGGTCGGCTCCAGGGGAGCGGCGGCAACTTTGCTCACAGCATCCTCCCGGCGCGGCGCCGCCGCGACGCGGTCATCAGACCGGCCAGGCCCATGCCGCCGTGGGCATGGCAGATCGCACAAGCCAGGGCATCGGCGGAATCCGAGCGCGGCTCGGCGGGAAGATTGAGAAGTCGTTTGACCATATTCATCACCTGCTGTTTTTCGGCGTGGCCGTTGCCCACCACTGCCTGTTTCACCTGCAACGCGGTGTACTCGAACACCGGCTGCCCCGCCGAAGTCAGCGCCGCAATCGCCGCCCCACGGGCCTGCCCAAGCAACAAGGTGGACTGCGGATTGACGTTGACGAACACCTTTTCGATGGCGGCGACCTCGGGGCGGAACTGCTCCAGCACTTCCATCACGCCAGCGAAAATGATCTTGATGCGCCCGGGCAACTCCCCGGTCTCCGTGCGGATCACGCCACTGGCCACATAAGTCAGCGACTGGCCGACCTTGTCGATGACGCCATAGCCGGTGATACGCAGACCGGGATCGAGGCCGAGGAGGCGCATCAAACTAGCCCCAATACCCATGAGAGTTCAGGGCTTGCTCCCCTTGCGCAGCGGTACCCCGCCACGGCGGGGAATATTCGCTTCGACGCGCACGATGTCCGGCATGTTGACCCTGCCGTCATCCATGATCCGGCACACCCCGAGCCGAACCAAGGCTTGCAGTAAGGAATCCGGATCATCCTGAGTTACCTGGGCAGGTGGCAGTTTCTCCTCCAGGCCCCCCAATACTTTCTCCACGGTCTTGCTCTTTCTCCAACGCGCCAGTATTTCCGTGCTCTCACAGGGAACACCCAGGCCATTCAGCGGCTCGATCGCATGGCGTATCCAGGGAAAGTCCTCATACAACTCGTTCAGTCGCACCTTCGAGGCGACTTGAACGCCATCCTGAACCGCGCGCCAGTGCAAGCAAGTGGGCTCCTTGCCGGCAAAGTCCCTGGTTGCAGAGTCAATAGCCGCCTGGTGCAAGGCGACGATGAAGCTACGTGGACTGACAAACCCCGATTCGTCCGCGAGATGGTTGGGCAACCATTTCCAGGTATCCCCGCGATTCACACCCCCTCCCATCGACTTCCCGGCCAGCGCATGAAACAGCCCGCGCTGTAGCGAGCCATCGGTACGCAAGGCCTCGGGCACAGGAAAAGTTTGCTTAACCATTTTCCACCTCACTTTAGTGAGCACGGCGGCAAACTCCCGGAAGACGCCGCCTGTCTCCCTGGCGTTACCCAGGTATTGCCAGAGCAACCCATACAAATCGGTATCCGCCCAATCCAGACGTACCTCGTTGCTGACCAGCTTGGACGCATCCGGAAAAGATGTGGTCTGGGCATCCAGCATATCGGGGCGCAGAAAAATCTTAAGGCGCAGGGCGCGCCTGCTTCGGAATTCCAGGGCATTCATCAACAAGCCGCGCAAAAGAGCCTGAGTATCCTTCCAGCTATGTGGTGCGGTGCGGTCCAGCCCATCGAAGACCACGAGCTGTATAAAACCTGCTCGCTGGTTTTCCTTATCCAGCTCATACAGCTTTCGAGAAAGCATTTCTACGTTCTCAATAGTCCATTTAATTCGCCTATCCCAATCTTCCTGTGGAAACAAATCTGGCCCGCCCAGAGCGCGAAGAATGACCGCATACCAAATATCGCTAGGCTCGTAGCCCTGTTGCATGAGGAAACGCAAGGTTCGGCTGTCTGGGAACAGGTCCGGCCTCATGCCATTGGGGTCGAAGCCAATGCTGACCTTGGCGCGTTCAAGTTCCGGCATATCGAAGGCGTCCGCAACGAGCCGGCGGCGCGCATCGTCCAGCAACGCTCCCTGCCAGAACGACTTTCCCGTTCCTCGCCCACCCAGGACTACCGGCCTGTCCGGTGACAACGCGCGACGGTGGGCCGGCGGAACATAAATCTGCGCAGGTAACGGCGTGTAATTCTCTGCTTGAGCCTCGCTGGGGAGTGCTTCAAGAAAACACCGGCGCAATTCTTCGGCCTGGCTCATGCCTCTTCCTCGGGGAACAAATCTGAAACAGCCATTTCGAAAAAGCCACCGAATGCTTCCCGCGCTCTGCTTTCATCGAGTTGAACCGCCTCTTCCAGTGGGGCGAACCTTAAATAGGCCTGGTGGGAACTAATCAGCGTCGGGTAATGCGGGGCTCTCTCGTCGTTAGGAGAGAAATTGAACTCTTCAGAGTCGCCACTCGGTTTGTCATAGATTTCCAGGAAAACCCGGTGGGCATGATCCGCGAATCTTTTTGCGTATTCAGATGGGATTTCGTTGGCCGGGGTCAGCGCTCCGATCATCCGCAGGCGCTGCCGAATTCCGTCGAGGCGTTCGATCTGATGCCGCCAATGTAAAAACAAATGGCGATAGCCATCCCAAGTTTGATCGGTATCCACGGCGAACAAATAATTCACAGCCCCCAGGCGGGTCAATGCCGCCGAGGAAATATCATGCAACCCGGCACGGCAATCCAATAGCACCACATCTGGTTTTGTCTTTTCTTCCAGTTGATCCAACATACGGGCAAGGCGGTCGCCGAAAACCTCGGTATCTTTCCCTAGTTTGGGCAAATCCATATATACACGCGACAACTTGGAAAGATAATCCTGATCCACGAGGCCGCCACAGGCGGGTACGATCCGGATTTCACCATTGCTGGCCAATTTACTGCTGCCCAGCATGTCCTCGATCAAATCATCATCCGCCTGGTCTATTGCATCTTCCACAAACCAATCGACAACACCAAATTCCGGCCAGCCTTGGGCGATGCGGCTATCACCCGATGTTTTCATTGAAGGCAGAAGTGATGGCCCCAGGCCAGGGGACTCCAGATCGAGATCGACCACCAGTACATTTTTTCCTAGTTTGGAGAGGTGCCAGGCCAGCATGGCAAGGGCCGTGGTACGACCTACTCCGCCTTTGATGCCGAAGAAAACAGCACGCGGCGGCGTGATTCCGGTGTTTTTTGTTGCGGGAAAAAGCCACTCTCTACCTGTTAAATGGCGATCAAGCACCTGGAAATTGTCCGGGCCATCCGGGGGAGTCCAGGCATCCAGGCAATCAAATATCGCTTCCGGTGCGATGAGATCGTCTTTGAAGAAAAAGTGCCGGGAGGTTCTCGGGAAATAACTCCCCCCCTCTATGCTGAGTTCCGCCTGTAATTGTTCGAGGATTTCCTGCTCTGGCTGGGTTTCAAAAGCAATGCGAAAAACCCCATAGAGATCGCGAACCAAAACCACCTTGCCCGAATTGGCCGTGGCATTCAGCCAGCGAATCACAACCTGTAGAACCTGCCGGAAAGCCTGGTCAAAGCGGATTGTTTTCTTCATGGATTGGCGCATTCCGTGAATTTGCTAACTACCCTGCATGGCGTTCAACGCGGCGCGGGCTGCGTCATGATGCACTGTTACCACGGCATCGGTAATGGATGATCCATTGGAATATCTATCCGAAATATCCCAGCCGAAAAATGGGTTCGTTGTAGGCAAGACAGGCAAGGCACGATTTTTTCCCTGGTAACTCAGGTATTCGTCCCAAACATCCGGAGGATGGCCATGCGTACCGCGCAAATTGGGTTGTTCTGGTTTGCCATCCGGGGTGAGAGTAAGTAAACCGTTCTTCTCCAGGATGCGCTTCAGGGCGCACTCAGTGGCCAGACCAAACAGATGGTCTGCCCCGGGAAGGTGGCTTCTGTGCTTGTCCTTGAGGCATTTCGCATCCTTGAAATGCCTGATGGCAGCGGCCCCGTAATTCGGCTTCATGTCCCTCAGTCCGGCAGAATCGCCGACGTGAACACTTCCTGGACATCGTCGAGGTCGTCCAGCATGTCCAGCATCTTCTGGAACTTGAGCACGTCGTCGCCGCTGACCTCGGTCTCGTTGAGCGCCTTCATCGCCAACTCCGCCATCACCGTGGTGCAGCCGGCGGCGTCCAGGGCCTCTTTCACCGTGGCCAGGTCGTTGGTGGGCGCGGTGATGACTTCGATGGAACCATCCTCATTGCTCACCACGTCTTCCGCGCCAGCCTCCAGAGCGACTTCCATCACGCGGTCCTCATCCGCGCCGGGCGCCAGGATGATCTGGCCGCAATACTTGAACTGGAACACCACGGAACCATCGGTGCCCAGGTTGCCGCCACACTTGTTGAAGGCGTGGCGCACATCCGCCACGGTGCGCACGCGGTTGTCGGTCAGGCAATCGACGACCACGGCGGCGCCGCCGGGGCCGTAGCCCTCGTAGCGGATTTCCTCGTAGTTCACCCCTTCCAGTTCACCGGTGCCGCGCTTGGTGGCGTTGTCGATGTTGTCCTTGGGCATCGACTCCGCCTTGGCCTTTTCAATCGCCAGGCGCAGGCGCGGGTTGAAGTTGGGATCGCCGCCACCCATCCGCGCCGCAACCGTGATCTCCTTGATCAGCTTGGTGAAAATCTTGCCCCGCTTGGCGTCCTGACGCCCTTTGCGGTGTTGGATGTTTGCCCATTTGGAATGACCGGCCATGATTCAGCGCCTCGAAAACACGAAGAAATTGAAGGCGGCGATGTTACCACCGCGCCCGGCTTCTCTTTCCGGCGCGCAGCGGTAACGTAGCGCCGGCGTCTCACCACCTTCGTAAACTGGCGCGCAAGAAATCAATGGGGCCATACACGATTGATATTGCTCCGCGTAGGAGCCGACCATCGCCCGCAGGTCTGCTTCCTCGCGCGCGTCATGGCCATAGAAGCCGGGCTGCCAGACTTGACCGGCCTACAACGGAGGACGAAGAACGGGATGCGGTGGCATAAGCCAGTGGCAATGGTCCGGCATCACGACGAAGGCCCAGGTGGTGGCCAACCCTTCCGCATCGGCTGGCTTCAGCTCGCGCACCAACTCCTCTTGGTAGGAGCGGACCGTGTCCGCGATTTTGGCTTGGGTTATCGCGGACACGGTTACGCCAGTTCCTCAATGTCGTAGATGCGCCGATGTTCGCGGATGGCGTAGCGGTCGGTCATGCCGGCGATGTAGTCGGCCACCGCGCGGGCTGGGTCAAGGTCGGCGCGGGCGCGGTGTTCCGGCGGCATCAGACGCGGCTCGCGGGTGAAAGCATCGAACAGGTCGCGCAGCAGGCGTTGCGCTTTTTCGCTCATGCGCGCCACCTTGTAGTGGCGATACAGGTTCTGGAACAAGAAACGCTTCAGCTCGCGATGCTGTTCCAGCACGCTCGCGCTGAAAGCCGCCAGCGGCGGGCAGCGGCGCACGTCGTCGAGGCTTTCCGGTTTGTGCTGGGCGAGGTTGCCGCGGGTCTGTTCCAGCAAATCCACCACCAGCGTGTTGATCATCCGACGCACGGTTTCGTGGATCAGGCGACGGTCGTTGAGGGCGGGGTAGAGGCCCCGCACGGTGTCGAGGTGGCTGGCGAAGATGTCCACCTGTTCCAATTGTTCGACCGTGATGAGGCCAGAGCGCAGGCCATCGTCGACGTCGTGGTTGTTGTAGGCAATCTCGTCGGCCAGATTGGTGATCTGCGCTTCCAGCGAGGGTTGCCGGCCTTCCAGAAAGCGCCGGCCGACTTCACCCAGCTTTTCCGCATTCTTCAGCGAGCAGTGTTTGAGAATGCCTTCGCGTGACTCGAAGGTCAGGTTCAGCCCCTCGAACTCCGCGTATTTCTGCTCCAGTTCGTCCACCACCCGCAGCGATTGCAGGTTGTGCTCGAAGCCGCCGTGGTCCTTCATGCAGTCGTTGAGCACATCCTGGCCGACATGGCCGAACGGGGTGTGGCCGAGGTCGTGCGCCAGCGCCAGGGTTTCCGTGAGGTCTTCGTCCACGCCCAACATGCGCGCCAGGGTGCGGCCGATCTGGGCGACTTCCAGGCTGTGGGTGAGGCGGGTGCGGAACAGGTCGCCTTCGTGGTTCACAAACACCTGGGTCTTGTATTCCAGGCGGCGGAAGGCGGTGGAATGGATGATGCGGTCGCGGTCGCGCTGGTATTCGGAACGCGGCGCGGCGGCCGGCTCCGGGTGGCGGCGGCCGCGAGTGTGGGCGGATTGGGCGGCGAATTTTGCCAACTGCGGGGCGAGGTCGGTCATGGCGTGCGTTTCCAATGCGTTACGTTATGGATCTGGCTCGTAGGTGTCAGCGTCGCCCGCAAGGCCGCTGGGTCGTAATCGCCGGATATGAAGGCTTCGCCCAAGTTGCGCAACAGGACGAAGCGGATGCGCCCCGCTTCCACTTTCTTGTCTACGCCCATGAAGTTCATGTAAGCGTCGTAGCCCAGAGCGGGCGCCACCACCGGCAGGCCGGCGCGGCGGAACAACGCCGCCACGCGATCGACATCGGCTGGCGCAATCAAGCCCATGCGCCGCGACAATTCGGCCGCCAGGACGGTGCCAGCGGAAACGCCCTCGCCGTGCAGCCAGACGCCGTAGCCCATGCCTGCCTCGATGGCCTGGCCGAAGGTGTGGCCCAGGTTGAGCAGGGCACGCGCCCGGATTCGCGCTCGTCGGCGCTGGCCAAGGTACGGCTGAGCCGCTCCAGATACAGCGGCCCGACCGTGGCATTGGTGACGATGACGGCGCGCTTCTGCTTCAGGTGCGGCAACACCAGATCGGCCCGGTCGAGCAGGCCAGGGCCGATGTGGATGGGGTAGGCGCGGTCGCCCAGGTCGAAGAAAAGGGTTTGCATGGAAATGGCGGGGGGGGCGGATCAGGGGTTGGAATGATAGCCGGGGCGCGCGGGGCTGGTGCGTTTCCGCGAATGCGGGCGTCAGGTTCAATTTTCCAGACGCCTTGGCATAGAATGCCGCGGCCACACTCAGATCAACTACCCACTACCCGTATGTTTAGCGAAATCAAAAAACTCCCGGCATACCGCGAACTCATCATCAATTTCGCCATGCGCGAAATCAAAGCCAAATACAAGCAGGCCGCGCTGGGCGTCTCCTGGGCCGTGTTGCAGCCGCTGCTGCAAATATTGATCATGACCCTGGTGTTTTCCGTCTTCGCGCGGGTTCCCAGCGAGGGCATCCCCTACCCCCTGTTCCTGTTCACCGGTCTTTTGCCCTGGTTGTTCTTTGCCAATGCCCTCAACCGCGGCACCACCGCGCTGACCAACCAGGCCGGACTGATTACCAAGATCTACTTTCCGCGCGAATCTCTGGTCATCGCCGGGCTCGTTGCCTCGCTGGTGGACTTCGCTATCGCTGCTTCGATCTATGTAGTCATGCTCATCTACTATGGCGTGTCGCTCTCCCCCTATGCGCTGATGGCGATCCCGATCTTCCTCGTCCAGATGATTCTGGTATTCGGTTTGATGCTGCTGCTCGCCCCGCTCAACGCCTTCTATCGCGACGTCAGCCAACTGATGCCCGTGTTGATCACATTCTGGCAGTACCTCACCCCCATCATGTACCCCCTGAAAATGGTTCCGGCACGCTACCAGGCGCTCTATAGCCTCAACCCCATGGTTGGCATCATGGACGGCTACCGTTCCGTCCTGCTGCGCCACCAGATGCCGGATATGAACCTGCTGGCTTATGCCTTCGGCGTCGGCATCGTCCTGCTGGTCTTTGGCTATTCGCAATTCAAGCGCGTGGAAATGAAGCTGGCCGACATCGCATGATCGGCGCCGCTGCCAATGCCGCCCCATCGGTGCGGCTGGATGCCGAGGAAGTGCAGGCCTTGCGGGCCGCGCTGCAGAGTGCCGGCAACCCCGAGGCCTTCTTGTTCGGCTCGCGTACCAACCCGCAGCGGCGTGGAGGCGACATCGACATCCTGGTCTTCTCGGAGACCCCCCCCTTCGAACTATCCCGCCGCATCACTACCCAGTTCTTCATGCGCTGCGAAGAAAAGATCGATGTTGTGGTCCTGAATCCGCAAGACCTCACGCCGGAGCAAACGGCGTTTCTGAGCATGCTGCAACCGGTGCGGTTTTCATGAATGAGGCGCTCCCTGTACTTTACGAGTCGGCGCGGCGCAAGGCGCTCGATGCGTTGGCGTTGGTCGAAGCCTCTCTGGCCGACTACCAGCCCTATTCCAGCGGCCATAACTACGCGCCCAAGGAGCGGGAACCCTATGACGCACTTGCCGATCGCTACATGCGGGCCATCGAGGTGTGCATCAAATTCTTCCGCACCTACGAAAGGATGATGTTCGCGGATAGCTCCGAAACCTACCGTGATCTGCTTCAGCGCACACACAAGCTGGAAATGATCGCGTCGCCGAGCCTCTGGTTCGAAATGCGTGACCTGCGTAACCGCATCGTCCACGACTACCTGCCGCAACAATTGGAACAGCTATACACCCTCATCGCCGGCCCCTATGGCGACGAACTCCTGTCAATGAAGGGCAGGATAGCCGCCGCCGATGCGCCCAGTCTCGGCCTGGCCAGGCCGTAAGCCTGCAAACCACGATGCGCCTTCCGCCAGACCAGTCCCAGACCATCAAGCAAACGGTTGCACGCCTGGCCGGGCTGACGCAATTGCTCTCGGGCATTTCCGAACTGGAGTTCGCAGCGCTGGTTGGTAGCCGTGCCCAAGGCACGGCAGCAGCGGCGAGCGACTGGGACATTGCCCTGCAATGGCGCCCGCAGACAGACTGGCTGGCACTGATCGGCACTCAGGAAACCCTGCGCAGACGCATTGCCGACAACCTGGGCACCGGCCCGGAAGGGATCGATCTGATCGACCTGTCCCGCGCGAACCTGGCCATGCGCGCCAGCGTCGCGGAAGACGGCATCGTGCTCAAGGGGGAAGATGGCCTGCCCTGGGCGCGCTTCCTGACCCGGACCTGGCGTGAGCTGGAAGACTATTACTGGGAAAGCGCCCATGCGGCTTGATCTGTACCAAGCCGAAACCGCACGTATTGCCACCGAGCAGTCGGCTCTGCTGGGCATAGCGGAACAACGCCTTGCGCAAGGGCTCCTGCTTACCCCGCTTGAGCAGAATGGGGTATTGCACGCCTTCCAGGTACTCATCGAAAACGCCATCGGCAAAGCCAAACAGTTGCTCAAAGCGAGCGGCGAGGTAGTCCCGATATCGGCTTACGATGCCTTTGCCGCCTTGGCACGCCAAGGCAAGATAGACCAGGAGCAACTTCCTGCCTGGAATGCCGTGATTGGACTGCGCAACCGCATCGTGCATGACTACATGAACATCGACATGCCCAGGGTGCTGGACCTGGTCCGGCAAGGGCGCTACCACTTTGTGACAGGATTTCTCCTTGCTTGACGTGAAGCAATTGCCCCCCTGTAGGAGCGGACCGCGTCCGCGATCCGCCCACGAGAAAGATCGCGGACGCGGTCCGCTCCTACGGGCAGGTCTCCTTCACAGGGGCCACCCTTCGCCCATAAACGCTTGATGCCTAAAAACCACAGAGTATTCACGCCCCTGCAACCCAACATGCGCTTAACCGAATCCGAACGACAAGCCATCACCGACGCCATCCGCGCCGTCGATCCCGATGCGCCTGTCTACCTGTTCGGCTCGCGTGCCGACGACAGCGCCAAGGGCGGCAACATTGACCTTCTGGTGCTTTCATCGCAGATCGACCTGATGGCGAAACTCGATATCTTGGCCTGCTTGCATGGACAGATAGGTGAACAGAAAATTGACCTCGTAATTCAACCCGACCTCTCCCGGCCTTTTGCACGCATTGCAGTCAAGGAAGGAATCCGGCTATGACCTTAGACCGACCCGCAGTCGTTTTCGAGCACGTATCCAAGATGTATTCCCTTTCCCATCAGAAAACGGAAAATCTCAAGGACCGCCTCACGCGGATGCTCAGAGGCGGAAAAGCTCCGGTACAAACACAAGCCATGTCAGAAGACTTCTACGCACTGCGTGACGTTTCCTTCGAAATTCAGCCGGGCGAATCTGTCGGAATCATCGGCCCAAACGGCTCTGGTAAAAGCACATCGCTGAAGATACTCGCAGGCGTCACAAAACCCAGTTCAGGCAGATTTAAACTCAATGGCAGGCTGGGTGCGCTGATCGAGGTCGGCGCCGGCTTCCACCCGGAAATGAAGTTGGCCGACATCGCATGATGACCGCCGCTGCCCAACCCGCTCGCGCCGTGCGCCTGAATGCCGAGGAAATCCAGGCCTTGCGTACCGCCCCTCAATGGGCCGCCGCCGATGCGATCTATTTCGGCTTCACCAAGCCGTAAACCCCCAAACCGCCATGCGCCTTACACCCGAACAGGTCCACATCATCAAAGGCACGGTTGCCCGGCTGGCCGGGCCGGCCAGCCGGGTATGGCTGTTCGGTTCCCGCGTGGATGACGAGGAGCGCGGCGGAGACATCGACCTGCTCGTCGAAAGCGACGACGTCATTCCGAACAGAGTGAGCATGCTGTGCAAGATCGAAGGCGCGCTTGTCATGGCGCTGGGCGACCGCAAGCTGGATATCCTGATCAAGGACGCGCGTACGCCAGACGCCCCGATCTTCCAGGTTGCGCATCGCCAGGGAGCCATGCTGTGAGCCTGGCCTATTTGGCAGAGCATGCCGAAAACGCCCTGTTCGCACTCGAACTGGCCGAGCGCGAAGCAGCGCACCTGGCCTACACCCAACAGAGCCTGTTCGCCGAACGGATCGATCTGGCATGGGTGAAAAACCTTGTTACCCGACAAGATCTGGCAGAGAAAATCGATGCCTTTGTCGCCAGATTCGGGCGCCTGCAGGACCATATCGGAGAGAAACTCATACCCAGGTTTGCCCAATTGATGGGAGAGCGGCCCAAGTCACTGCTTGATGTGCTGGCTTACGCGGAAAGGATGCACTGGATAGACAGTGCCGAGGAGTTCGTTGGCAGCCGCAAGCTGCGCAATCAGCTTGTGCACGAATACATGGCCGCGCCCGAACTGTTTCTCGAAGCCCTGCTGGCCGCCGATGGAGCCACCCGGCTGCTCCTCGACACCGTCCTGCGCGTTGGAAAACATGCGCAGCAGCTTGGCTTGCGCTGATCCTCCCAAACCCGCCCCCATGCGCATAACCGAATCCGAACGACAAGCCATCACTGACGCCATCCGCGCCGTCGATCCCGATGCGCCTGTCTACCTGTTCGGCTCGCGCGCCGACGACAGCGCCAAGGGCGGCGACATTGACCTTCTGGTGCTTTCATCGCAGATCGACCTGATGGCGAAACTCGATATCCTGGCCTGCTTGCATGGACAGATAGGCGAACAGAAAATTGACCTCGTAATTCAACCTGACCTCTCCCGGCCTTTTGCACGCATTGCAGTCAAGGAGGGAATCCGGCTATGACCTTAGACCGCTGCCATCGCGTAGTCCGCGAGTTGTTGGTTTCTTCCGGTGCGAACTCAGCAAGCACTAGCAAGAGGAATTGTTCATGACCGGAGACAAGCTGTTGCTCCTACATGATGAGATCGCCGATTTACATCAGGCTGCGGACCATCTGCGCTTTTCGCTGGAACGAACGCGAGCGTTGCTGCCAGGCGCTGACTGGAGCCCCGAAGACATGGAGCGACTAGAAGCGCTGACCAGTCGATTTGCGCGGCTCTCTGACCTGCTGACTCAACGCATCATGCGTCTAGTTGATGACATTGAACTCATACCAGCGGGTACCCTGCTGGATCGCATGCATCGTGCCGAAAAGCGTGGTTGGATAAATGACGCTAGGGATCTGGTGCGGATCCGCGAGCTACGCAATCTGATTGCCCATGAATACGCGGCCGACAAGATGGCAGAAATCTATTCTTCTGTTGCCGTGCTTGCGCCTGACCTTCTGGCGCTGGTGCCGAGAGTCGCGGCATATGTGGTGAAATTGGAAAAGAGGTATTCGTCGCTATGACCTCCCAAGATAAACACCGCATCCAAACGCAAAACCGACTGATTCACCCAGACCACCCCGCAACAGAGAAAAAGAAATGAGCCGACCCGCCGTCGTTTTCGACCACGTATCCAAGATGTATTCCCTTTCCCATCAGAAAACGGAGAACCTGAAGGACCGCCTCACCCGGATGCTCAAAGGCGGAAAGGCTCCGGTACAAACGCAAGCCGAGTCAGAAGACTTCTACGCATTGCGTGACGTTTCCTTCGAAATTCAGCCGGGGGAATCCGTAGGCATCATTGGCCCAAATGGCTCTGGCAAAAGCACATCGCTCAAGATACTTGCCGGCGTGACCAAGCCCAGTTCAGGAAGATTCGAACTCAATGGCAGGCTTGGGGCGCTGATCGAGGTGGGTGCCGGTTTCCACGTGGAAATGACCGGACGAGAAAACGTTTACATGAACGGCTCTATCCTCGGCATGAGCAAGAAGGAGATCGACCGCAAATTCGATTCCATCGTGGATTTCTCCGAAATTGAGCAATTCATCGATACGCCGGTCAAGCATTACTCGTCGGGGATGTATGTTCGGCTAGGGTTCGCGGTTGCCATTCATAACGAGCCCGAAGTCATGCTGGTAGATGAGGTATTGGCAGTTGGTGATCTTGGTTTTCAGAAGAAATGCTTCAAGAAAATGGAGGACTTGAAAAAGGATGGCCGCACCTTCATTCTTGTTTCCCATTCCATGGGCCAGATTCAGGAAATGTGCAAGCGGGCCATCATGCTGAAGAACGGCGTGCTTGTTGCCGATGACAAGGCCGCCGATGTGTCCGGACGTTACATCGAACTGATGTCTGAACAGGTTGTTGATCCGACCGATGAAGGCGAAAGTAACACGGCCAATCTAGATATCATCGACGTGAATCTGGTAGGGGTCGATGGCAGTCCGTTGGCCCATGTGCCCGTCGAAGCGCATCTGATGGTGCGTATCGACTATGAAGCGAAAGAGCCGGTGGATGGGGCGCGTGTGGTCATCAACGTGTTGCGTATGGGCAGTGCGGTATACCGTATCAACTCCGGGATTCAAGGCGTACCGCTGGCACCGTTATCGGGCAAAGGACACATCCTTTGTACCTTGCCCAACCTATTCTTGTTCCCCAACGCATATGGTTTTGACGTGCTGATCTGGGATGCCAAACAGTCCAGCATCCTGGCGCGCAAGATCATCAGGGAATCCTTCACCATCATGCGGCCTGAGGAGCTCGCCACGCTGGGGTGCGGGTGCCCTTCCGAACCTGCCGAACGTAGTTTCATTTATGGGCACGCCCGGTGGGAGCATGTGCCTGACGGCGCCCATTCCCCAGCCGCCATGCAGATCGCTCAATGACACCTATCGGTTACCAGAGCGAAGCCTATGCGCGCGCGCTCCATCACGGTGACGCGACCCCCCTCCCCCATGCACAAAGCTGGTGGATCAGGCGGCAGATACCGGGCTCGCCCCTGTTCGACGGCATGGGCACCTACCCACTGCTGTGCTGCGGCGATTGGTCGCGGCTGGCTGGGGATTTGGCCGCCCTCGGCGACGAGATTGTTTCTTTCACCGCCGTGGTCGATCCACTCGGCGACTACGACGAAGCCATGTTGCGTGAGGCTTTTCCCGATGTTCTGTATCCATACAAGCAGCATTACACGGTTGATCTGAGGCAAGCTTTGGTGGAGCCAAAAGGCTCGAACCACAGGCGCAACCTGCGCAAGGCGTTACAGATGGTGAGCGTCGAGGTCTGCCACTCCCCGGCGAGTGTGGCGAACGACTGGATCAATCTCTATGCGAATCTGGTGTCGCGTCACAATATTTCCGGCTACGCCAATTTTTCTCCGCTTTCCCTACGGCAACAACTCGAGGTGCCAGGGATGGTGGTATTCCGGGCGTATGTGGGTGAAGAAACGCTGGGCATTCAACTCTGGTTGCGGCAGGGCGACAATGCCTACTATCACCTCTCCGCCCAAAGTGGCCGGGGGTACGAGTTACGTTCCTCCTACGCCCTGTTCTGGTATGCCTTTCATTTTTTTCAGGAATCGGGTGCGGTGATCGCCAACCTTGGCTCGGGAGCGGGCACGACGACCGGCAGCAAGGGACTCTCGGATTTCAAGGCGGGCTGGGCCGACAGCCAGCGCGTCGCCTGGCTGGGTGGGCGCATCCTCAACCGGGATGGTTATCGGCGCCTGACTGCAGGTTTGGTATCGGCGCCCCCGTATTTCCCTCAGTACCGCGCCCCTGTGGCCGTTGTCTAGGACCATGAAAACGCTTAGCGAACACCAGCAGCGCCAGACCAGCTACCAGCGCAATACAGGCCTGGAATCCCTTTTGAATGAAATCAACAGCCTGCTTGCACCAGTAGAGGCCGGCGTCCGCGAACGATTTGGGAAACCGCGCCTACCTCTCATTCTGGTCGTCGGCGCGCCGCGCAGCGGGACCACGTTGGTGACACAATGGCTGGCCGCGATGGGAGGCTTCGCTTACCCCAGCAATCTGCTCTCCCGGTTCTTCCAGGCGCCCTACATAGGCGCGCTATTGCAGCAGATGCTCACCGACCCGGCCTATCAATTCCGTGATGAGTTCAGCGAACTCAAGAATGCACGCGCCAGCTTTGACTCCAGCCTGGGAAAAACCAGCGGCATCCTCGCACCCAACGAGTTCTGGTATTTCTGGCGGCGCTTCTTCCCCTATCAGGATGTCCATTACCTCGACCATGACGCGCTTGCGCAAATCGACAGCGCTACTTTCCTCGCCGAACTGGCCGCGCTCGAAGCAGCCTTCGACAAGCCGCTGGCGATGAAAGGGATGATCGCCAACTGCAATCTTGACTATCTCGACGACCTGCTCGACCGCGTGGTCTTCGTTTACACAAAGCGGCGGCCTTTCTTCAATGTGCAGTCGCTCCTGACTGCGCGGCTCAAGTACTCGGGCAATTTGGACGAGTGGTACTCCTTCCGCCCCAAGGAATACGCCATGCTAAAAAAAATGGACCCCTATCACCAGGTGGCCGGGCAGATTCACTACCTCAACCAAGCGATAGAAACCGCCCTGGCGCGGGTGTCCGAGGAACGGCGGCTGGTGGTCGATTACGAGGACTTCTGCGAATCACCGGTTCGCGTGTATGAACGACTGCACGCCTGCTGCCAAGCCCAGGGCTATGAGATGGCGCCCGACTACAGCGGTCCGAAGCAATTCGCCACCACTGACCGGGTGACCGTCCCCGAAGATGAAGCCCGTCTCATACATGAGGCCATCGACCATTTCTCAACGGAGACCGCACAACCATGACCGCAACAGGAGCACAGACCCAACTCGCACTGTTCGGCTCCCAGCCCGCGTTTCCCGAGCCTGTCCACGTTGGTCGCCCCAATATCGGCGACCGCGCAGCACTCATGCAGCGCTTCGAAGACATTCTCGATTCCCGCTGGCTCACCAATCGTGGCCGTCAAGTCCAGGAATTCGAGAAGCGCTTGGCCGAGCGACTGGGCGTCAAGCACTGCATCGCCATGTGCAACGCCACCATCGCTCTGGAAATCGTCACCCGTGCGCTGGAGATGAAAGGTGAGGTCATCGTTCCTTCGATGACCTTCATCGCCACCGCGCATGCCCTGCAATGGCAGGAAATTACTCCGGTGTTCTGCGACATCGACCCCGACACGCACACCCTCGACGTGGAGCGGGTCGAAGAGATGATCACCCCGCGAACCACCGGCATCGTCGGCGTTCATGTCTGGGGCCGCCCGTGTGATATCGAGGAGCTGACCGACATCGCGAAACGGAATAACCTGAAACTGGTGTTCGATGCCGCCCACGCCATCGGCTGCGGCCACCGTGGGCGTGCCATCGGCGGCTTCGGCGACGCGGAAGTATTCAGCTTTCACGCCACCAAGGTACTCAACAGCTTCGAAGGCGGCGCGGTCACCACCAACGACGACGCGCTGGCGGAGAAAGTGCGGCTAATGCAGAACTTCGGTTTCGCCGGCCTGGATAACGCCATCCACATCGGCACCAACGGCAAGATGAGTGAAATTTCGGCCGCCATGGGCATCGTCTCGCTGGACAGCTTCGACGACTTCGTCGCCTGCAACAAACGTAACTATCTCCAGTACCTGAACGAGCTGGGCGACATCCCCGGACTCCGCTTTGTGCGTTACGACGAAAACGAAAGCAACAACTACCAATACATCGTCTTACAGGTAGACGAAGAAAAGGCTGGCTTGTCGCGTGATGCGTTGATAAAGGTTCTGCAAGCTGAAAACGTGCTGGCAAGGCGCTATTTCTGGCCCGGCTGCCATCGCATGCAGCCGTATCGATCCTATTATCCGCACGCTCATCTGCTGTTGCCGAACACGGAAAAAGTGGCTTCGCAGTTGCTCATCCTACCTACAGGAACGACTTTGGGCGCCACGGAAATTGCCACAATCTGTGCGATAGTTCGCCAGGCCTTGGCCTTGGCGGCTCAAGTCAGCCAGCATCTAGCCTCCCACCCGTAACCTGCCCCATTCGAAAAACAGATGCCTCCAACCATCGAAAGATTCGGACTGACAGGCGAACTCCCTATGACTCTGCTCGCTGCGGTGCTGCCCAGTGCCGCCCTGCCAAGCAGCGTCTCCGGGATTGCACGGTTTGGCCGTACTCAGGCGGGTGAGTTGTGCTTTTGTGATCGGGACCCCGGGGCTGAATACGCTGAAGTCGCGGCCGGCTCGCTGGTTCTGTGTACCGATAGTCTGGCCGTCACGTTGAGCAACCGCTTTCCCGGCATCACTTGCCTACCCGTACCGGACCCCCGCGCGCTGTTCATCGATCTCGGGCACAGCCTGTTGGCCGCTGAATCGGTCGCCGTGAGCGATGCCGTTCCGCGTCCGTTTGGCATTCACCCCGGGACAAAAATTGGCGCATATACCGACATCCATCCGGAAACGCGCATCGACGAAGGCGTTCATATTGGCGCCCACTGCGTCATACACCGGGGCACCTGGATACAGGCCGGCACCATCATCAGGGACAACACCACGATCGGCGTGGCAGGCATCAATGCCTATCGTGGCCTGGATGGCAAGGTCCGCAACTTTCCGCATTTCGCCAGCGTGATCATCGGTCCCGGTGTGGAAATCGGCGCCGGTACCGTCGTGGTGCGAGGCATCACGACCAGCACGCAAATCGGCGCGGAGTGCGTGATCGGGAATCTTTGCAATATTGGGCACGGCGTCGAAATCGGCGAGCGCGTCTGGATGTCCGTCGGCACCCTGGTCGGCGGACACACAAGAATCCATGACGGCGCCACACTCGGCATGAGCGTGGCCGTAAAGGACAACATCGAAATCGGCGCGGGTGCGCAGATCGGCATGGGCAGCGTGGTCGTGAAGTCCGTCAAGCCTCACGCCTCATTGTTCGGCAATCCGGCGCGCATGGTCGGCCCCATCCATGCCGGCCCGAATCGCTGAAATGGGAGAACTGTGATGCCGGAAACAACACTTGACTTGGCGTTCAAGGGTGCGCGCGACTATCTGCATGGTACCGATGTCTTCAACCAGACCTTATCGTGGCTGGAGAACGCGCTCCCTGACGCCCCCATCCAGGACATCGACTTTTCTTTTCATCATCTCGCACGCCATCGAATCGAACTGATCCTTGGCGCCTTGCCAGAGGGCGTCGAGGCCTTTGCGGTGTGTTCCTTTTCCCAGGCCGGCCAGCGGCAGAAGGCCTATCTCATCGAAACCGAGGAGCCTGTGACGGGTCGCTATCCGTATCCGGAAGATGAAATGGTCGCGCCGATGGAATACGATCTTGCGGCCAAGCGAGGCGTGTTGCGCGGCTCCATCGCCTATAGCGACATCGAAGTATGGGTGGCGATGACAAAGGCGCTCCATTACAAAGTCTTTCCCCAGTACTCGGGCAAATGGCTGTTTGTAAGAGGGCGCTTCCCGCGCTATTCAGGCCATACCCAAGCAGATGAACGGACGCTGGTGATCGCAGCCAGCTTCAATGACCGCCTGACTCGCAGCGAAGTCCTCCTGGACGGGCAAAAAGTCGGTGAAATCTATTTCTCTATCGTGTGAGAACGACATGCTTGGAATCGAAGCCATCGCAGTTCACATTCCTCCGGGCCGAGCATCGAATCTCGACCTGAGAGATACGTTCGATGTGGATGAAGCCTTCCTGGTCGACAAGATCGGGGTTCTGGAACGTGCGGTGAAGGCGCCGGAAGAAGACACCAGCGACTTGGCCCTTGCAGCATTGGAAAAACTGATTGAACAACAAGGATTGGCGCGTGACGCAATAGAAGTCCTTGTAGTGGTTACCCAGAATCCGGACAGCAATCTGCCGCATGTCTCCGCCTTGGTCCACGGCCGGGCTGGCTTGTCCCCCACCTGTGCGGCATTCGATTTGTCATTGGGTTGTTCCGGCTACGTCTATGGCCTTTCGGTATTGCAGTCATTTTTGGCGGGCAACGGATTGTCGCGTGGCGTTCTGATCACCTGCGACCCCTATAGCAAAGTCATCGACCCGAACGACAAGAATACCGTTCTCCTGTTCGGTGATGCCGCGACCGCAACCTTGATTGGACCGAATCCGATCTTCCTGTGCGGCCCCTTTACTTTCGGGACGCAAGGCGACCTGACCGGTGCGCTGACTTGTCGTAAAGGCATCCTGCACATGAATGGCCGAGAGGTGTTCAATTTCGCAGCCACTGTGGTACCCAAAGATATAGTGCGATTGCTGGAACTGGCGTGCTTGAGTAAATCCGATGTGGATTGCTTTATTTTCCATCAGGGTAGCCGCTATATCGTCGAAACCCTGGCAAAACGACTAGGGCTGAATAAAGACGGTGTGCGTATGGATATCATGTACACCGGCAATACGGTTTCCTCATCGATCCCGATCTTGCTGAAGCGTGAGCTCGACAACCCTTCTGTTCGGACGCTAGTTATGAGCGGTTTCGGTGTCGGCCTGTCCTGGTCAAGTTGTGTTTGCAAACGAATTGGAGTATGAAATGACTGAAATGAAGGCACTCACCGAGATCATCGCCGGGCTGGATCTGATATCCGATATGGCGGCTTTCGACCCGGAAAAAACATTCAGAGACAACGATATCGACTCGCTGGATGTCATGAGCGTGTTCCTGGCGGTGGAGGAACACTTCGGCATCAAGTTTCCCGAGGAGGAGGCCCTCCAGATCAATACCCCGTCGCAATTGCTGAATGCCATTAATGAGCGCGGCTAGCGGATAAGGTATCAGGCTAGGTTAAGGTGGTTGCGCAATGAGGCGACAGCCTGAACAGACAGCCCGCTGAGGAATAATCCATGGATACGGTTTATCTGAATATCGGCAGCGACAGGCAGCCACTGCCCCAGGATTAAATGGTGTCTGATCCCCTTGGCATCATAAATCTAGCGCTAACCGGCATGTTTCCGTACAAGAAATCGCCCCGGGATGTGCCAATTACCCCGGAAGGGTTTGCTGAAAACGGTATAAGATTTATTTCTGTGGGTGTTAGCATGATTCACTTGGATGCAAGGGATACACAAGGAATACCAGTTTTCGAACAAAGTTATTTGCACCGATGTGGTTGCAATATTAATCAAATGTAATGAAGAGGTAGCGCGAGTGAGCGTTAATGAATCTAAAGAGATTCTAGCAGGGTTTAATAAAGCAGGCTTGAGAATATGCCAGCCTATGAAGATCGCTGAGCAAACTTGGCCAGAAGGAACAGTCCCGATCGTCAGCATTTGCTGCACCACCTACAATCATGAGAAATTTATTCGTAAGTGCCTTGACGGGTTTTTGATGCAGGAAACTACGTTTCCCGTTGAGGTTTTGATTAACGATGATGCGTCCACAGATAGAACGGCTGACATTATTCGTGAATACGAGAATAATTACCCTCATATCATTAGACCAATTTACCAAGTTGAGAATCAATATTCGAAGGGAAAGAAGCCGAATCCAAGCTTCAATTACCCAAGATCAAATGGAAAATATATTGCCCTTTGCGAAGGAGATGATTACTGGATACATCCACAAAAATTACTAAAGCAGATTTATTTTTTAGAAGCCAACGATGACTATTCAATATGTTTCCATAATGCCAAGATATTAAATAACGGAAATCTGGTTGATAATTACCTAAAAAAAATAGGCCCGGATACCACCAATATCACCGACCTCGCTAAGGATAACTATATTTACACAGCATCAAGCCTTGTCAGAAATTATTACTCAAAAGGATTGCCGGGCTATTTTGAATCATGCCAAGTGGGTGACTACCCATTTTTACTATTTGCTGCACAAACTGGGAAGATTAAATTTATAGACGAATGTATGTCAGTATACAGAATACATGAAGGCGGTGTATGGTCTACGAAGACCACCATTGAAAAGCTCGAATCCTCTGCGGCAATATTCAAGCATCTGATGAATAATTTCAACAGCGAAGTCAATAGCATCCTCAAAGACCGTCATATTGAACTGCTTAATAAAGTTATTGAAGAGTACAAAAAATTAGCGACTAAGAAACAAGCCGCAGGCAACGATCTTTATACACCTTACTCCATATATAATAACGCAGCGTTTTCCACCATCCTGAAGGCGCTTGCCATTAAGATTAAGGCTTATTTGTTTGGTGCGTAGATGGCCACAAGATGAAACAAAAGCATGCTATAAATCCAATCGACATCAAACATATATCTCCAATCCACAAGGCATGAAAACACCGAAAGTTAGCGTAATCATCCCGGTTTATAATACATCTAAGTTTCTAAAAAAATGTTTGGATAGTATTGTCAATCAAACCATGTCTGATATTCAAATTATCATTATTAATGATAATTCCCCGGACCTGGAAGATCATGAGATATGCAAATATTATGACGAAAATGACCAACGCATCATATATATCAAGCATGACACCAACTGCGGTCTTGGAGGGGCCAGGAACACAGGATTGAGAATAGCCAGTGGAGAGTATATTTGGTTTGTCGATAGCGATGACTTTATTGATACTAATAGTTGTGAGTTCTTGCATAAATTAGCATCAGAAGAGAACGTCGACATCGTCGCCTTCAGCGCTACAAGTCATGTCAATGGCAGCTTGAACTTGGCGCAACATGGCTATTACCATTACTGGAGAGACAAACCGGTATTAGATCAAATATTCACAGGGAAGAAGTTTATAGAAATTGCTCTGTCTTGTGAGTCTTTTCATGTGTCTGCTTGTTTGCACCTATTCAGAAGTAGTCTTGTCAATAGGTTTAAATTTAGGGAAAACGTTTTTCATGAGGACACTGACCTTGTCCCAATTATAATCCATAATGCCTGTTCCGTTTATTGCACAGAGTACGCTCCTTACTATAGGCTTCTAAGAGAAGACTCAATAACACAAAGAGAATACAACGAGAAGGTTATTGTTGATAGGCTTTTAAGTATAAAATCGCTATTCGAATTCGCCGCTGGTCTCAGCTTGGAGGAAGACAATCCACTTGCTTATTATATATACAATGCATTTTTGTATGCAAAAGAAATATATTTCGGATACGAGAACAAATCTGATCTTACTGAAGATTTATTCAACTGCCTATGCGACCAGTACGATAATAGCGTTATTCTCAAGCGCGGGCGCTCATTACAGAGTAGTTATCAAAATGCCTATACCTCAGGCGAGTATGCAAAACTAAAAGAGGAGCTCGGCAATACAAAAATGGCATATGCGCATTTGAAGAAAGAGCTTGATACAATTAAGCTTTCTTTTCTTTGGAAAATTGCCGAGCCAATAAAGTACTTCAAGGGAAAGCTAAAAAAATGACTTTCTTTGAGCCTTTTGCATAATAAATTTCAAGCCATACGCAGTCGAATTAAATAGAACCAATTTACTTTGTTACACCACGCTTAAGCAATTGCACCGACCGGGCCTGTCTTTACTAGATAAAATACTCTGCATATAAAGGAACCGTTCTTGATTCGAGTTTTTCAGACTATCCATAAGTACACACCTCATATCCCACTCTTTGAAGAAAAGTACGATGTTACGGATGACATGGATTTTGAGACTCTGCGTCGTCTGGTGGTCAACGATGGCTATGCATCAACTTACCTTCTTTTGCCTGCGCTTGAGCACAAGGCGGATGAAGTCTTTTATACAATCTGGGACTACGAAAGACTTCAACAATGCTGGGCCAGAGAGCATGGCCTAAGAACTCGAGACCTAAGTGAAATCAAGTTGGCCCAGATTGAGGAATACAAACCAGATATATTTTATAATATGTCAGCTTTTTGCGATGGCGAATTTATCAAACGGCTTGGCAAGTCCAGGGTGCGGAAGGATATTTATTGGAATGGCATAATTGAACCTGAGCCTCGGACATTTTATGAATATGATGGCCAATTATCACTGCATCGCCCCTATATCGACTACTGGAAGAGGCGGGGGCTTGCAGCTTGCGAGCTGCAGCCAAGCATTCCTTCTAGCTGGCACCGGCGCATTCATGCCAATAAATCTATCGATGTACTATTTTATGGGCAATACTTCAAGGGCATGTTTGACAACCGAAATGGCATTATTGATGATTTGCTCAAATATAAGCAGGCCTCGCGTAGAGACATTCGTTGTCACCTGACTTATACAGAAACGCGACATCTACAAACCATTTTTCGAATCCCGGGTTTGCCATGGACTCACATTCGCCGGCCTGTTATAAGTTTCCCTAGCAGGAACGTCAGGGAGCAATCCCTGCCGCCATTATACGGTGACACGCTTTATGGCTCAATCGCACAGGCAAAGATTGTAGTCAACGCTTATACGGATGACAATCGCGACTTCAAGAGTAACATGCGTCTTTACGAGGGTATCGGCTTGGGTGCGTTTCTGATTTCAGAAGAAGGCAATTATCCTGATGGTTTTGAGCCCGAAGTCGATTTTTATACCTATAGAAATTCTGCTGAGTTGATTCATCAGATTGAACGTGTCCTGGCTGATTGGCCCGCTCATGCAGAGGTTGCACAACGCACTCAAAGAAAAATTTCTGCGCTCTATAGCAAGGAGCGTCAGTGGAATGATTTTCAAGATTTTGTTTCAAGTTTGTAGTAACGAGACAGTAAGAGAGGATATTTTGTGATTTGTCACCCTTTGTGTGATGTAACTTCCAATCAAGTCGGGTCAAATACTAAGATCTGGCAATTTTCTGTGGTCTTGCCCGGCGCAATAATTGGTGATGACTGTAATATCTGCGCTCACTGCTTTATTGAGAATGATGTGGTCGTCGGTGACCGTGTCACGGTAAAAAATGGGGTGCAGTTATGGGATGGCCTCCGTATTGGTAACGATGTTCATATTGGCCCCAACGTCACTTTCACGAATGACAAATACCCAAAAAGTCGCAACACTAATTACGTCTGCCTGCAAACCTGGATTGAAGACGGTGCCAGCATCGGGGGCGGGGCGACGATCCTTCCAGGTTTGCGAATCGGAGCAGGCGCCATGGTAGGGGCCGGGGCCGTGGTGACGAAAGATGTCCCCCCCGGCGTTACCGTTGTTGGAAATCCCGCCAGAATTTTGGCCAAGTGTTGATGGAGTGATTGCAAGCATGCCCTACAGTATTGACACCTGTCGCATGATCGACCTTCCCAAGATCCACGACCCACGGGGCAATCTGACATTTATTGAGTCTGGCAACCCAATCCCATTTGATATCCAACGTGTTTATTACCTCTATGATGTGCCCGGCGGAGCGGAGCGCGGTGGCCATGCCCATAAGGATCTGCATCAGCTCATCATCGCCATGTCAGGGAGCTTTGATGTGGTATTGGATGATGGCAAGGACAAACAGCGTATACATCTCAACCGCTCTTATAACGGCCTTTATATCTGCCCTATGATATGGCGGGAGTTAGATAACTTTTCTTCCGGATCGGTCTGCATGGTACTGGCGTCAAACAAATATGATGAGGCCGATTATTATCGTGATTACGCAGAGTTCATGAGAGCGCGGTGGCAGGCATGAGTATCCCCTTCCTCGACCTTCATGCAGCTTATGTAGAACTCAAGGCGGAGATCGACGCTGCGGTGGCCAGGGTGCTGGACAGCGGCTGGTACATCTTGGGCGCCGAATTGGAAGCGTTCGAGTTGGAGTTCGCCAACTATTGTGGAGCGCAACATTGCATCGGCGTGGGTAATGGGCTCGAAGCGTTGCGCTTGTCGCTGCAGGCTATGGATATCGGCCCTGGCGACGAGGTGCTAGTACCATCCAATACCTATATTGCAACATGGCTTGCGGTAAGCCAGGTAGGTGCTACCCCTGTTCCTGTTGAACCGGATGAGCGCACTTACAACATGGATCCACAGCGTATCGAAGATGCGATCACTCCTCGCACCCGCGCTATCTTGCCCGTTCACCTCTATGGCCAGCCTGCTGACATGGCACCCATACTTGCCTGCGCCGAAAAGCATGGCCTAGAAGTTTTGGCAGATGGCGCTCAGGCACACGGTGCACGTTATCGTGGTGCTGCTATCGGTGGGTTGGGCAATGCTACAGCCTGGAGCTTTTATCCCGGAAAGAACCTGGGGGCTTTCGGTGATGCTGGCGCGGTAACCACCAACGATCCTAAGCTCGCCGAGCGGATTCGTGTACTTCGCAACTATGGTTCGCGGGTGAAATACGTGAATGAGGTCCAAGGCTTCAACAGCCGTTTGGACGAAATACAAGCCGCGATACTGCGCGTAAAGCTGCACTATATGGACGATTGGAACGCAAGAAGGGTGCGCACTGCGCAGCGCTACAGCGAGGCCTTCGCAGCGACCGGGCTCATCCTGCCGACGGTGGTCGCCAAGGCCGAGCCGGTCTGGCACCTCTATGTCGTGCGCCTGATGCAACGTGATGCCCTACAAGCCAAACTCGGCGAGATGGGCGTACAGACGCTGATTCACTATCCCATCCCGCCCCACCTGCAACAGGCCTACGCCGGCTATCCGGCCCCCGACCTGGCGATCACCCGTGCGATGGCCGAACAGGTGCTCAGCCTGCCGATGGGGCCTCAGCTCACCGAAGCGCAGGTGGAAACCGTCGTCGATGCAACCCTCGAAGCGATGAAGGTCCTGCGCCCATGATGATGGAATTGACCGGCGCGCAGTTGAACTTCAACCGCAGCCTGTTCGACTGGTGCCTCAGAAACGCAGAGCGCACCCACGCCATCGGCCACAAGATTCAAAGCGCACGCTGGTGCCAACTGGCGGGGAAGCTGGCGGGGTTTGGTTGCGGCATGCTGGTTTCGCATGAACTCGAAGCCTTGCTGCTCAAGCTTGCAGCAGACATAAAGACCACGATGCCGTGGCAACCCTCGCAGGCCGGAACAAGGCGTTGGCTGCACGTCATGACGCGCACCGACAGCATCGGCGGCCACAACGCGCTCCTGAAACGCTGGATACACGCCAACCCGCTGGGCGAGCGACACAGCATCGCCGTCCTGGAGTACCTGGACCCCGAGGAAACCGAGTTGCATGCCGCCGTCAGGCAAACCGGCGGCGAGTTCTTCTCGCTCGTCGAATACGCCGACACGCCGCTCGAATGCGCCAGGAATCTGCGCGAGCTGGCCCATGCACAAGCCGACGTCATCGTCCTGCATCACCACATGTGGGATGTCATTCCAACGATTGCATTCGGCGTTGCCGACTGCCCGCCCGTCCTGCTGCTCAACATGGCCGACCATCTGTTCTGGGTGGGGGCTGCCATTTCCGACATGGTTTTGCAGATCCGGCCAGAAGGCACGGAATTGACTCGGGAATTTCGCGGTGTGGACCGCAGCCATCTGCTCAACATCCCCCTGCCCGAGAAGCCAACGGCCGATGCGACTGCCGTAGACGTACGGAAAACCCTGGGTATCCCCGAAGACGCCTGCGTCTACCTGACGCTTGGCCGCGAATCGAAATACGAACCGCGAGAAGGCATCGACTTCCTCGCCACGGCCGGAAAGATCATCGACACCGTGCCCGGTGCCTATCTGATCGCCATCGGGCCATCGCGGAACAACCCGGCCTGGGACCGCGCATTCCGTGAAAGCGAGGGGCGCATCGTGGCCGTGGGCTCGCAACGGGCGCTGCAAGGCTACTTTGCCGCCGCCGACATCTATCTCGAAGGCTTCCCTTTCGGCTCGCTCACGGCCCTGCTCGAAGCCGGACTCGCTGGACTGCCCTGTGTGCGTGCGCCGGACTTCCTGCCGCCGATTTATCGCTCGAACGGCCCTGCCATCGACCATATCCAGCCCCCCGTCAGCACCGATGGCTATGTCGAGCAGGCACGGCTCCTGGCCTTACGCCCCCCCGTTGAGCGGAAGCAAATCGGCTGCGAACTGTCTGGCAAAGTGGAGAAATACCACTGTGCCGGCTGGTCCGAAGGACTCAAGCGCCTGCCGATTCCTGCCGCGCACAAGCTCCATCCTTCCACAGCCGCGACGACGGCCCTACCCCTCGATGACGCCAAACTGCTGCGCTGGTCAGAAGGGGATGCGATGTCGTATGCCGCCTGGTATGCCCGTCGGTATGCCATGAACGTGAAGATGGACCCGCCCCTGCTGCTCGCCTGCCTGCGGGGACTGCCCAGCCTCGATCGCACGCTCGCACTGTTCCGGAGTATTTTTTTTCCGCCCACCGTACAACCCGTTATCAAGGGCATCACCTGACAGGCCGCACCCATGACACGAATGATCGCGTTCTATCTGCCGCAGTTTCACCCGATCCCGGAAAACGATGAGTGGTGGGGCAAGGGTTTTACCGAGTGGACGAATACGGCCAAGGCCAAACCGATGTTCCCCGGGCACTACCAACCCCATGTACCGGCCGACTTGGGGTTCTACGACCTGCGCCTGCCGGAAGCACGGCTGGCGCAGGCCGAACTGGCCAGGCAATACGGTATCGAGGCGTTCTGCTATTACCACTACTGGTTTGCAGGTAAGCGCATCCTCGATCTGCCTTTCAATGAGGTGTTGGAATCGGGGCAGCCGAATTTTCCGTTCTGTTTATGCTGGGGCAATCAGAGCTGGACTGGAGTCTGGCATGGTGCGCCGAATCGAATGCTGATCGAGCAGACCTACCCGGGAATGGAGGATCATCGCCGGCATTTCGAATATCTATTACGCGCGTTTCTCGACCCGCGTTATATCCGTGTCGATGGCAAGCCGGTATTTGTGGTTTACAGCCCCAAGGAATTGCCCGATTCAATGGCAGTGACCGATCTCTGGCGCGACCTGGCGGTTCGTGCGGGCCTGCCGGGGCTGTTTCTGGTTGCGGAACACAAATCACCCGATTGGGATCCGAAAAATGCGGGATTCGACGCAGTGATCAATGTGCGCCTGCCTCCCCGGCGTCGCGATTCCGAGGCGAGACCCGCCTGGAACAATCCCGTCGGAAAATTGAAACACTGGTATCAGGACACCCGTCGCCTGCCCACCATACATCAATACAAATACATCAGTGACTACCTGATCTCCGAGCCAGTCTCTGGAATTGAGGGTTATCCCTGCGTGATCCCGAATTGGGACAATACCGCTCGCAGCGGTTCCAATGGCATGGTGCTACACGGCTCCACGCCCGATTTATTCCGTAAGCATCTGCACAGAGCCCTGCATCAGGTTCAGCATCTAGCTGAAGAGCATCGTTTCGTTTTCGTCAAATCCTGGAATGAGTGGGCGGAAGGCAACCATCTGGAACCCGACATACGCTATGGCCGGCGATACCTCGAAGTGATCCACGATGAATTGAATGCGCCATGAATGATCTGGTCCAAATTCGGAAATCTGGCGCACCCCGTCGGATCCTGATCATTTCTCCCACCCCAACCCACCCGACCACGGCGGGTAATCGGGTGCGGATCCTTGCCTTGGTCAAAGCACTGATTTCCCTTGGCCATGAGGTTCATCTGGCTTTTCTGCGCACCGCTTCCGGCGACGAAGAGGCGATGCGCACGCTGCTGGGAGGTCGGTTCTATCCCCTTTCCTACACGCTGCCGAAACGCAGCCGGTCCTTGCGGGAGCGGATTGAGGACGCTTGGTTCGGTTTTCGTGACCCGACCTATCGCCATACTCTGCGGATCGATGACTGGTTCAACCCCTGGGCTTTGTCCAGAATTTCCGATCTGCACACACAGCATCATTTCGATGCCGTCATGGTGGAATACGTTTTCTTCTCGCGTGCGCTGGAATGCTTCGGTCCGGATGTCTTGAAAATCGTGGATACCCATGACGTCTTCACCGACCGCCATCAGTTGTTTTTGCGAGAGGGGCGACAGCCGGAGTGGTTTTCCACGACCCGCAGGGAAGAGGCGCGGGGACTGCGGCGAGCTGATGTGGTGGTCGCCATTCAGGATATGGAGCGCGCTTTCTTCTCCGAAATCTCCGGGCGCAAGACGGTTACTGTGGGCCATCTGGTGCCGCTACGGCCTAGTCATCGCGGCCGGTCACCAGGTAGTTGCATGCTGTTTGTGGCCTCGTTGAATCCGGTAAACAACGATGCGCTCGACTTTCTCCTGGCGGAGATCCTGCCCCTGGTGCGTGCGCGTCTGCCCGAAGCCAGGCTGCTGCTGGCGGGCCGCATCTGCGAGGTCGTGGCGGATCAACCGGGTGTGGTGAAACTGGGCGTCTTGCCGGACCTCGCGTTGGCCTACGCTCAGGCTGATGTCGTCGTCGTTCCCATGCGTTTTGGTACCGGTCTCAACATCAAGTCCATCGAGGCCCTGGCGCACGGAATGCCATTGGTCGCCACCAGCAACGGTAGCAAAGGCATAGAGGCAACGCCGCCGATCTTTCTTACCGGCGATACGCCCGAAGCGTTTGCCGATGCAGTAGTCCGTATTTGCAACGATGCCGAACTGGCGGCACGCCTGTCCCACGACGCCAGCGTCTTCGCCGAGTCTTGGAATGCCCGGCATGTTGCTGCGCTTGACGCCATCATTCGCGGGACGGAGTGAGTCCTGTGCCTACGCATCCCGTTCAACCCGCCAGGCGCAGTGCGGGTTTTTGCATAAGGAACCCAGGTTCATGAGGTTGTTGATCATCTCTGCTTTCTTCCCCATGCCGGATCGTCTCGGCGGGGATCTTCGCTTTATTCGGATACTCGAATTTCTGGCGAGCACGCACCGGCTTTCCTTTCTGGCTTATTCGCCCGAGGCACAGGTCGAGCAGTATGGCGAGGCGGCGTCTGAGCGTTATCGTGCTGGCGTTGCCGCTCTCGGCATTCAAATACTCCAACCCGGCGTGCGGATCGCCTTGCAGGCATGTGACTACGACGCGGTGATCTTTCCCAATTATTTCCATGCCGTGCCGTGGGTGGCAGAGGTGCGCACATTCCAGCCCCATGCGCGGGTCGTAGTGGATAACGGCGATGTGGCTTATCGCCGATTTTTTTCCAAGGCGGAGCATACCGGCCTGGCCGAGGATCGCCTGTTGGCGGAGCAGGTCAAGAGGGACGAACTAACCGCCTACCGCGCGGCGGATGCGGTTCTGACTGTGTCGCAAGAAGACCTGAATGTTGTCCTGCCCGAGATTCCGGATGTGCGCGCTTTCATTGTTCCGAACATTCATCAGATTCCAGCCTGCCCCGTGGGTGGGCGTGAAGCTGCGCGCCTAGTCTTTATCGGTTCTTACCTTTTTGCGCCAAACATCGATGGTGTTGTCTGGTTTGCGCGGGACATATTGCCCTTGATCGCGAGAGTTCGTCCTGATGTCCGGCTGTGGGTCGTCGGCTATGGCCCCACGCCGGAGGTACTGGCGCTTGAGTCGGAGCATGTCCAGGTGGTGGGTTATGTACCCGAGACGGCGCCTTATCTGGAAAAGGCCAGCATTTCGATCGCCCCTCTGCGCTATGGGGCCGGGGTCAAGGGCAAGATTGGGGAGGCGATGGCCTATCACTTGCCGGTGGTCACGACCAGCATCGGCATCGACGGCTTCGGCCTGACGCCGGGAAGCAACGTCCTGGTCGGCGATACGGCTGAGGCGTTTGCACAGCAGGTGATACACCTGCTGGAGGATCCGCAGCAGCATACGGCGCTTGCCGAGGCGGGCTTCCAGTTCATCCGCGCGCATTTCTCTGAAGAAGCCGTGCACAGGCAGGTCCGCGCCCTAATGGATGCATTGCCGAGTCTGCCGATCAAGCGCATCCCGTTTGCATCCCGGCTTCCCCTCCTTCTGGACGACTGGCTGGAGCGCAACATTCGCTGGCGCTTGAGAAGGACGCGCCATTGATGCAGCGCATCCTCTATGTTTTGAGCCGCGCGGATACCGGTGGCGGTGGCGAGGTTTATCTGTTGCGCCTGCTGTCCCGGCTGGATCGCAGTCGCTTCGAACCCCTTGTGCTAATGCCCGAGGAAGGCAATCTGCGTGCGCCGCTGGAGCAACTTGGTGTGGAAGTTCTGGTTCAGGAGGTCGACTACGGCTGGTTCCGTCCCGACGTGCGCTGGTATGACGGTCTGTCGCAACTGCCGCCGCGTGTGGACAAGCTGGTCAATTTGTTGCGCGAGCGGGCAATCGATCTTGTCCACACCAACACCAACAAGATACTTGAAGGCGCGCTCGCGGCCCGGTTGGCGGGCGTACATGGCGTTTACGTCTGTCACATCGAATTCCAGGCCGACATGCCGGTGTACGAACGCTTCCCGCTCGACCCGCGCACATTCGCGGCGCTGATGGGTGAACTGTCGAGCCAGACTGTCGCGGTCTCCGCCATGCTGGCCGACACACTGAGCCCGCCAATTCCGCGGGAACGCATCACGGTGATCCCCAATGGCGTGGAGATCGACGTCTACGATGCGGCCTTTGCGCATCGGCCGGGAACACTACGCCAGGAACTCGGCCTGCCCGGGCATACCCCGCTGGTCATGGGCATTGGACGTTTGGCGCCCGACAAGGGTTGCGACGCCTTTGTGAAAGCGGCGGCGGCCGTCATCCGCCGGCATCCCGACGTCCATTTCGCCCATGTTGGCCAGCATGATCTTGCCGACTATGCCGCGCGGATCAGTGAACTCGCGCGTCCCCTGGGCTCGCGCTTCCATTTCCTTGGCTATCGCAAAGACATTCCAGACCTGCTCGCTTCGGCCGACATTTTCCTGCTCACCTCGCAACGTGAGGGCGGCCCCTATGTGCTGATCGAAGCGATGCTGACCGGCAATGCCGTTGTCTCCACGCGCTGCGGGGGATTAGTGCCAGAGGTGATCGAGGACGGCCGTACTGGCCTGCTGGTGGAGGTGGACGACGCCGAGGCGATGGCGCGGAGTGTGCTCGAACTGCTTGCCGACCCGGCCCGCCGCGCGGCGCTTGCCGCCGCCGCCCGTGCCCGTGTGCACGAAGCGTTCGATGTCAACCGCAGTGTGGCGAGCATGATGGCGGTCTACGACGAGGTGCTGGCGCGCCCGGCGCCGCCGCCCGGGTCGATCGCGACCGCCCTGTTCCTGCGCTGCGCCGCAGAGCTGGGCCACCTCGGCGGCGAGATGGTGACGCTCAAGGAGAAAATGAAGCGCTGCGAGCGCGCGGCGGACCTGGTACTCGACAACCCGCTGACGCGCCTGCTGCGGCGTCTGCTGGGGCGGCGGTGAAAATCGCCATCGTCAGCCCGGAATTCCCTCCGGACATCGGCGGTGTCGAAACTTATGCCTTCGAGTTCTGCCGTGAGCTGGTGCGCCAGGGCCATGCGGTCACCGTTTTCACGTTGCGCCACGCCGAGGGCGAGATCAGCCTACCCGGCCTGGAAATCATCCCTGGATTGAATTTCTCGCAAGACAACGACCTTCGTTTATTCGGTTCCTGTCAGGCCGATATCTGGCATGTGCTCAACGCCGGTTATGCATGGGTCGCGCTCACTGGGCGCCCCACCGTGGTGTCAATCCACGGTAACGATTTCCTGCGCACCTACATTCCTTGTGCCCCGTTTTCCCTGGAACGGCTGCCGCTCCTGTGGCGCCATGCCGTGCGCTTGCGCGCCGCGCTACGTCCACTCTGGTTGCGCCGTGGCCAGAAACTGCTGGCGCGCGCACTGCCCGCCGCCCGTCACATCCTCGCCAACAGCCGCTATACGGAAGCGGTGTTTCTGGAGCGTTTTCCGGCCTGCCATGGAAAAACCTCAGTGGCTTACGTGGGTGTAAGCGAGCGCTTTTTTTCCGTGCCGCGCGCGGCGCCCGGCAGCGGCCCGACCCGCTTGTTGAGCGTGTGCCGCCTGTCCGAGCCGCGTAAGAACATCGGCCTGGTGCTGGCTGCTCTCGGGCGCCTGAAAGATCGCTTCGAGTTCGAATATGTGGTCGCCGGCGACGGCCATCTGCGCGGCGAACTGGAGCGCCAGGCGGAGAACCTAGGCTTGCGTGGCCGGGTCAGGTTCACCGGCCGAGTGTCCGACGCCGAGCTGATGGCGCTCTATGGCGCCGCCGACCTGTTCGTCCTCGCCGCCTCGATCGTGCCGGGCAGCCACGAAGGCTTCGGCATCGTCTACCTGGAGGCCGCCGCCAGCGGTGTGCCCAGCCTGGCGGCGCGGCTGGCGGGGGCGGCGGAAGCGGTGGGCGAAGGCGAGTCCGGCTTTTTCGTGGAAGCGCCGAGCGAACATGCCATTGCCGAGGCATTGGAGCGCTTCTTGTCCGCTGGCATCCACTTTGATTCCGAACGCTGTCGCGCTTTCGCGCGCCGCTTCACCTGGTCCGGCGTGGTGGCGACTGCCTGCGCGGCGTACCGGGTGGCGCTGGCGCGCTGATCCGCGATCTTATGCGTGGGGTACTTCGCGGACGCGGTTCGCTCCTACGGGGTGGTCGGCGATGAGCGGCTAGCTACGTACCACGAACAACACCCCGGCGAGCACCAGTAGCGTACCCAGAACCCGATCCCAGGCCAGCCGCTCGCCCAGCATCAGGGCACTGCTCGCCATGGTCAGCAAGAACCCCATTCCGACCAGCGGGTAGGCCTTGCTGAGGTCCCATTTCGCCAGAACCAGAAGCCAGATCAGCGCGCCGGCGCCATACAGCGCGAAGCCGAGCCAGACCATCGGCTCCTGGGCGGCGGCGAGGAATACCCGCAAGGTCGAGGAGTCGGTGCTGATAGCGGGCGCCATGGCGGCGCGGATGCCGGGTTGCGACATGCCGGACTTGAGCGCGATCTGCGCCAGGACGGAGAACAGGATGCTGATCACGGCAATGGCGAAGACGGGCATGGGGAGGGCTTATCCAATATCGACGAAATAGGCGAACAGGCTGGCGGCGACCATCAACAGGATGGTGATCTGGCTGGTCCGGTCCTTGATCGCAAAAACCAGCGGGTCGTCATGCATTTCGCCGCGACCGGTTTTGAACCACATCCGCCCGACCCAGTAGAGCAGGCCGACGCACACGGCCCAGAGCGCCTCCGGCGTCTGGTAGCGGGCCGCCACGTCGGCGGCATTGATATAGAGGGCGAATACCTGGACGGCGAGGAAACCGCTGGCAATGCCCATCGGATAGAGCACATCGAGGTCCGCCGCCCGGTAATCCCGGCCTTTCGCCTGCAGCACCGAATTCTGCGCGAGCAGCTTGAGTTCTGAGCAGCGCTTGACCAGCGCCAGGCTGAGAAAGAGGAACATCGAAAACGCCAGTATCCAGAACGAGGCGGCGACGCCGATCGCGACCGAACCGATGAGGATGCGGATGGTATAGAGCCCGGCCAGCAGCAGGGTATCGACCAGGAAATAGCCCTTGAGCGCGAACGAGTAGACCGACGTCACCGCCACATAGATTGCCACCGCGGCCAGTAGCGGCCAGCTCACCAGGGCGGCCAGGCCCAACCCGCCAGCCAGCAGTAGCGGTGCCAGCAACAGGCCTTGCGCGACTGGCACGGCGCCACTGGCGAACGGCCGCCTGCGTTTGCGGGGGTGCCGGCGGTCCGACTGGAGATCGAGCAGATCGTTGATCAAATAATTCGCTGAAGCGGCCAGGCTGATGGCGAAAAAAGCCATTACGGCGGCGGCTACCGCGTCACTGTCGGTAAAGCGGAACGCCGTCAGTAGCGGCACGAAAACCAGCAGGTTCTTTAGCCACTGATAGGCGCGGATCGCCTTCACATAGGTCAGCAAGCCCACGCTCCGGCGCGGGTAGACTTTTGCCACCCTGGCCTTCCGGCGCGCTTGCTCCAGCAGCGCGGGACTGGCACCGACCACGATGGCCTGGCTTGCCGCCTGCCAGATCGGCAGATCGGCACGGCTGTCGCCGGCGTAATCGAACCCCTCCGGCGCCAGCGCGCGGATCGCCGCCAGTTTTTGCCGGCTCTTGAGATTGCGCGTCCCCTCGGTGGCCAGCACCCCGCTGAAAAAGCCCAGATGCGCCGCGACCTGATCGGCAATGCACTTATGGCTGGCCGTCGCCAGATAGATGGGGCGCCCGCCCTCGGCCTGTCGCCGCAGGTCATCACACAGCTCCTTGTGATAAGGCAGATGTGCGGCGTCGATATCGATCCCCTCGGCCAGCCGCGCCTTCAGATAGGCGCGGCCACGCAGCAGCCAGAACGGCAATAGCAGAAGGTGGAAAGGCTCGCGCTTGAGATGGAGGAACAGGCTCTCGATCAGGGTGTCGCTATGGATCAGGGTATGGTCGAGATCGACAAACAGCGGCAGGACGTTGGCGCTGGACATCGTGCTTACCTGCCCGCCACGCCAGCGCACTGCTTAGGCGGCATTGGCTTGATGTGAACCACGGATACCTGATCGAACTGGTGGGTGATTTGCACCCACTCCGGCGGAATGGGTAGCCGGTTGTGGATGCGTTCCGCGCCGCTTTGCAGCACCACCAGCAGTCGGCCGCTGTTTGTGGCGGCGCAGGCGAGCGCGCGCAGCGCCGCCAGGTCATCGACCGCGCGTACCGGACGGCGCACCAGATAATCCAGATAGGGCAGCAGCGAGACATAGTCGGCACCATCCACTGCATCCCTGCGCACCGCCATACGCGCGGTCGGATCGGCCGCCAGCAAGGTGGTGACGGGCAGGTCGCGCAGATGGAAGGCGGTACGCGCCGCCCCCTGCGCCAGATCGAGCGCTTCCTGTGCCTCGAAATTGGTTGCAGAACGCACCGCACCGAGCGCATGCAGGCCCAGGATGATGGCCAGCAACAGCGCCAGAGCGGCCCGGCGTCCAGATAGCAGGCGGTCGCCATCACGCAACAGATCGAGCAGGCCCAGCGTTGCCATCAGCGCGGCGCCGGGGGCAAAGCCCAACATCAGGAAATCATGCTGGCGCGCCACATCGCGCAGCAGAAAGCCATAGACCAGGCCCGGCAGCCAGATCAGCAACGCCCAGGTATCCACCGCCCGCCAGTCCGGCTTCGGCGCCAGCCTGCGCAGCAACCAGTAGGCTGTGAGCGCCGACACGATCGGGCCGAAATAGCCGAAATAACGGGCCGACTGCACTTTCAGCAACTCAGCCCAAGTGACCACAAGGCCAGCCGGCGCGTTGCTACGCTCCATGGCGCGCTTGAATGGATAGAGAAAATCGCCGGTGACCAGTCCCTGCTGCGCCAGTAGCAGCAGTGCGGCGGTGCCGAGAACGAGGCCGGCCAGCAGGCTGGCGAGCAGTTTGTCGCGCCGCGACCGATCTTGCAGCCACAGATGGCCCAGCATCGCCAGGGCCATGAAGCCGGACAGCCAGGTGAAACCCATGCCCAGCGCGAAACAGCCGAGCGCGGCCAACAGCGTGAGCCAGCGCCGGTTTGCCAGGAAATGGAGGTAGATCAGATAGCCGGCGAGGCCGCCGGTCATCGCGAACACCTGGTAGCTCTCATTGCTGGAGCCGTATTCGAGAATGAACGGCATGCCGACCAGCAGGAGCACGGCCAACGGCGCCGCCAGCGCGCCGACCAGCCGCCAGGCCAGCAGCGCGAGCAGACCGGCATTGACCAGATTGAACAGCAGCGGCAGCACCCGCACCGTCCAGTACTCGCCGCCCAGCCAGTTGACCATGACAGCCTGCATCAAGCCGGCCAGGGGGGGGTGGGATAGATAGAAAATGGGCTGTCCGGAGCTGGTCACCCCTTCGACATTGAGGCCGGCGGTCGTGGCAAGGCCGAGATCCAGGTGAGCGCGGGCAAACCAGTACATATAGGAGTCCGACCAGCGTGGATGCCCGAATGCCATGGGTTCGAACAGGTCATGTAGTTTGTAGCCGGCAAAACCCAACAGGGCCAGCAACGCCAGCCAAGCGAGCCAAGGCGTGAACGACGCCAGTGCGTGGGGAAGAGGGGGGGCGAGCGGTGTTTTCATGGGGCGCAATGTAATCACGTACTGGGCGTTAATGAAACGGCTATGCGTTTACGCTCGAAGCAATCCCCGCGCAGCCCCAAATATCGGCATTATTCTTCTTGTAAAATCATGGTGTTATGTAATCTTGCGGCAGCATGTTCGAGGTGCTCACACGCCTTTGGCGGGCGCGCTTGTGTGAGCGTTATCGAGAGGCTTCCGATGTGGACATGGATTCATCCTGTTTTTAACCACATCGCCGATACAGGGCACGCCCGCGCCCTCGTTGGAGCAGCTTTAGCCGCGAATTCGGCGCGTGGAATATCGAAGGGGAGGGGCTTCATCAGCGCGGCGCAAAGGCAGGACGTTGATGAAGCCCCTCCCCTTCGGTATCGCCAAGGCCGAGCGTTGCATCTTTGCGCTGCCGCGCATCGCGGCTAAAGCCGCTCCTACGAACGCGGCCCGATGACCCCACGCGCCCGCCTTATCGCCTTTTACTTGCCGCAGTTCCTCACCACTCCCGAGAACGACGCCGGGTGGGGCAGAAGCTTTATGTAGCGCCTGCATCCTTGCCGGCGTCTTTTAAACCTGGAAACGGCAGTTGACCGCTCGTTCAACTGCCGTTTCCAGGTTAAAACAGCACGCTGGAAGCCGGCGCTACAGGCAAGGCACCGCCAGTTTTAAGCCCCTGCTGAAATAACCTGAGATAAACCTGGTTTGACACCTGCCAATCTACCCCATGACAATTTGGATGTTGAAATCCTCAACAATAGCGATGGAGGTTCCCATGAGTACCGTCAATTTCAGCGTCCCGGAGGAAGTAAAGCAGGCGTTCAACGAGACTTTCCTGGGCCAGAACAAGAGCGCCATCATCGCCGAACTGATGCTGGAGGCTGTGGAACGGGCACAGCGCAGGCAACGGGGCCACGAAGCCATCGCGCGTATCCTGGAACGGCGCATGCACGCACCCATCGTCACGGAAGAAAAGATTCAGGCCGCGCGGGAAGCAGGGCGCCCATGACCCTGGCCGTGGTGGATGCCAGCGTTGCCATGAAATGGTTCTTGCGGCTGCGCGACAATGAACAGGGTGTCGACCGCGCATTGGCCCTACTGTTCGGCATCGACAACGCGCGCATCCAAATGATTCAGCCAGCCCACTTCATCGCCGAAGTCGCCGCCGTGCTGGCGCGCGAAAAGCCGCGCAATGCCCACGACGACCTGCTGGATTTGATCAACATCGAGTGTCGTACCCTCGATACACCCGACGTTCTTGCCACCGCACTGGACCTTGCCATCCGTTACCAGCACCACTTGTTCGACACCCTCTACCATGCTGTGGCTCTGCACACCCCTGGCGCCACGCTGATCACCGCTGACCGGCGCTATTACGAAAAGGCCAAGGCCGAAGGCCAAATCAGCCTGCTGGCGGACTGGGAGCGAGAAACGCCATGAGCCCATTGTTTTTGACTATGCCACTATTAATTGTTGAACAAACGGTCATTGCAGCGCCCCGTGCAGGAGCAGCCCTCTGTCTTCACGCGCCCGCGTCATCGCATTCCACCTGCCACCTGCCACAATTCCACCCCGCCCCGGAGCTGTGCCGATGAACGCTGAACCGACCGATCAAGCCGCCGACGGCCGCCCACTCGTCTCGGTCATCATGCCTTGCTATAACGCGGCGCCCTATGTAGCCGAGGCGGTGGGTTCGGTCATGGGGCAAACCTATGGCCATGTCGAGCTGATCGTCGTCGATGATGGCTCCAGCGACGGCTCGGAGGCCCTGGTGCAAAGCATGGTGGAACAACATCCTGGCCGTATCCACCGGTTGCACACCAGCCGCCTGGGCCCCTACCCCGCGCGCAACCTCGGGCTCAGACATTGCCATGGAGAACTCATCGCCTTTCTCGACGCGGATGACTGGTGGTTACCGGACACCCTGGAAAAACTGCGCGCCGCGCTCTCCGACCCCGCCGTCGACCTGGCCTACTGTGGCTGGCAGAACGTGGGTGAGGGGGTCAAATCGGAGCCCTATGTGCCCCCCGAGTATGAGGCGGCGGATCCGGTGGCAGCCTTCGTTCGCACCTGTCCCTGGCCGATTCATGCCGCCCTGCTGACAAAAGAACTGGTCGATCGATTGGGCGGTTTCTCGGAGCGGCGCTTTTCCTCGATGGACTACGATTTCTGGCTACGCGCCCTCGCGCTTACCCGCCGCATCAAGCGGGTTCCGGAAGTGCTGGCGTTCTACCGCTGGCATGGCGGTGGGCAGGTCTCCGCGGTGAAGTGGCGGCAAGTGCTGGATGCGCTCACGGCCCAGAAGGACTTCATTCGCGCAAACCCCGCGCTGATCCAACATCTACCCGCCGCAAACTTGCGCGATCTCACGGAAGGCCAGGTATTGCGCCAGGCCTATCGGGCCTTCTGGAAACGCGATCTGGTGTCGGCGCAGAAATTGTTCCGCCATGCCGCCGCGCATCTCGGCTTTTCTCTGAAAGATGTGCGCCACATCGTGGTCGCCCTGCTGCCGTTTACGCTGTACCGCTGGATCGTGCGGCTGACCGACCGAGGAGCGTAACCCATGAGCCATGCCACCCGTGTGCCCGTGCTGATGTATCACCGTGTCGGTGAGGCCGATAACACCTGGGAAGCGCGCTATGCCATCAGTGCCGCCAACTTCGCCGCGCATATGCGGGCGCTGGCCACCGCCGGCTACCGCCCGGTCACCATCGACGCCTTCGTGGCCTGGCTGGAAGGGGGCCCCGAGCTGCCGGAGGGGGCCTTTCTCCTGACGTTCGATGATGGTTTTCGCGGCGTGCGTGAATATGCGCTACCCATTTTGGAGTCGTTACGGTGGCCGTTCACCGTATTCCTGGTGAGTGACCTGATCGGAAGCGAGGATGTCTGGACGCGCAAGTCCAATCCTGGCGGCCAGACCTATCCATTACTGGATGCAGAGGAGATTCGCGACATGCAGCGACGCGGTTGCAGCTTTCACTCCCACACCCGCAGCCATGCCAGCCTACCCGCGCTGGATGATGCCGGGCTCGCCGACCAGCTCGCCGGATCGCGCCAGGCCTTGTCCCAGTTGCTGGGGCAAGAGGTGAACTACATCGCTTACCCCTTCGGCCATCTGGACGCGCGGGTCGAGGCGGCCACCGACACCGCCGGCTACCGTGCCGCGTTTGCCACGCAACCCGGCTTCAACCGGCGCGACGTGAACCGCTTCCGCATTCGCCGGCTGGATATTTACGGGACTGACACCCCGACCAGGTTGCTTCGCAAAGTGCGCCTGGGCAGCAATGACGGCTCTTTGGGCGGCCAATTCAGCTACTTCGCCAGCCGCCTGGCGACCCGGCTCGGCGTGAGTTGATGATGGACGCCAGCGTTATTGTCTGTACCTTCAACCGCTCGGCCTCTTTGGCACAGACTTTGCGGTGCCTGGCTGCCCAGCAAGTGCGCCCCGATCTGGCATGGGAAGTGATTGTGGTGGACAACAACTCCGCGGACGACACCCGCTCGATCGTGCAAGCGGCCACCGCGTCGAACCCCCTTATCCGTTATGAGTTCGAGGCCAAGCAGGGTCTGTCCCACGCCCGCAACCACGGCATCGAGGTGTCCCGGGGGGAAATCCTTTTGTTTACCGATGATGACGTCTGCCCGGAACCCGATTGGGTGTCCACCGTGCTGTCCGAGATGGAGCGGCTGCGCTGTGACGCCTGTGGCGGCTACATCGCACCGATCTGGGAAAAGACCCCACCCGCCTGGCTGACAGAACGTTTCTATGGTTTTCTGGCGATCCGCATGGATACGCGCGGGCCTTTCCCGATCACCGCTGCGGCCGATGCCCCTTTCGGCGCCAACATGGCGTTCCGGCGCGACGTCTTCGAGAAGGTCGGCGCATTCGATACCAACCGGGGCAGAAAGGGCGCTGAACTGGCTAGTGGTGAAGACGGGGAATTGTTCGAACGCACTCTGAAGGCCGGATTCAAGGTCATGTGGCTGCCCAACGCACGGGTGCATCACAAGGTGGAGGCATTCCGGGTCGAAAAGCGTTACTTCCGGCGCTGGCGCTATCAGACCAGCCGCAACCTTGCCCATACCCGCGGAATGCCCGGTGAGCACCGCTTACTGGGGGTTCCGCTCTATCTCGCCCGGCAAACCGCGCGCGCGGCCTGGAACTGGCTGACGGCCAAATTCACCGCGCCCGCGGACGAAGCGTTTCATCGGGAAATCATTTTGTTTCATTTCCTGGGTACCCTGCGCGGGCTCTATGACAACCACCTGCGGGAAACAGACCAGTGAATGACGCGCTAACTGCATGCGCGGGCCGGCCCGGCAAGGAGTCGCCGTGATCCGACTGGCGCTCCGCCTCGACGACCCTTCCGCCACCAGCAACCAGGATATCGAGTGGCGCATCCTAGAATCCCTGTCTCGCCACCGCCTGCGCGCCACCTTCGCGGTCATCCCGTTTCGCGGGACGACAGAAGCGCCGCTACCCCTGACCCGAGAGCGAGCGCGGGTGATGCGCGAGTCATTCGCGGCCGGCGTGCTTGATGTCGCGCTGCATGGCCATGCGCACCGAGACACCAACCCGGATGGCCATCCCAGCGAGTTCGCGGGGATTCCAGCGGCGAGGCAGCGCGAGCTGATCGCGGCCGGCAAGGCCTTGCTGGAGGCGGTATTCGAGCAGCCGATCCGCGGCTTCGTGCCGCCCTGGAACAGTTTCGATACGGCGACCCTGGATGCGCTGGAGCAGGCGGGGTTCAGCCATCTCTCCGCGAACATGGGCCTTGCGCCGATGCGGCCTACATCCCTGCGCCTGCTGCCCCTGACCTGCCATCTCCCCGAGATCAAGGCCGCCATCGAGGAGGCACGCCGCTTCGCCCGTCTGGAGCCGGTGGTCACGGTGGTGATGCACCACTATGACTTTCCAGGCGGCGAAAGCGCTGTGTTTGCCAGCTTTGATGAGTTCGATGCCCTGCTCGCCTGGGTCGCCGCGCAAGCGGATGTCCATGTGCAAACCCTGAGCGAACTCGCCGGCGAATTGACCCCCGCCGCCAGCCAGCGTGGCTTCCGCCATCAGTGCTTGCGCGATCGTCTGCCCTGGCGTTTCCGCCACTGGCTGCCAAATTTGTGTATGGCCACCCGTCCCCTGTTGCTGCCATGAATGATCTCACCGTCCTCATCTGCACCCACGACCGCGTCGACCTGCTGGGCAAGACGCTGGCGTCGCTGAATGCCGCCGAGAGGCCGCTCGGTTGGCGGGTAGAGATTCTGGTGATCGCCAATGCCTGTACCGACGCAACACAGGGGTTTCTCGACGAATATCAGCGCGCGGCAGACGGCCGTCTGCCGCTACGCTGGCGCGCGGAACCCACCCCCGGAAAATCGCACGCGCTGAACCTGGCGATGCCGCTGGTCACGGCCGCGATGGTCGCCTTTGTCGACGACGACCATCGCGTCGATCCGACCTATCTGGTGGAGATGTGCCATGCCGCCGAAGCTTATCCAGATGTCGATCTGTTCTGCGGACGCATCCTGCCGGACTGGGATGGTTCGGAACCGGCCTGGGTGCATGACCGCGGGCCTTATCGCATCTACCCCTTGCCGGTCCCCCGCTTTGACTTGGGCGAAGCGCCCCGCGCGCTGAATCTGGATACCGCGATACCCGGGGGGGGCAATCTGTTTCTGCGGCAGCCGTGGCTGGCCAAGGTGGGCGGATTCGCCACCGATTTCGGCCCGGTCGGCCATAACCTCGGCGGCGCCGAAGACCTCGAATGGGTCATGCGCGCACTCCGCCTGGGTGCGCGCCTGCACTATGTGCCCAGTGTCGTCCAGCACCACTATGTCGATGCTGCCCGCCTGACCTTGCCGTATCTGATGCAGAAGGCTTTTGTGCGCTCCGCCTCCACGGTTCGCCTGGACAGCAAGCCAGCCAGCGGGGTGCCCCGCTTTATGTACCGAAAGCTGTTTGGCTACTTGTTCTCGGCCTTGACCGCCATTGGCACGGACCGGCGCCGCTTCTATCTGGTTCGCCTCGCGGCGGCACTGGGCGAGGCGCGCGGCTATCAGCAAAACAACCGTGCCCGCCATCGCCAACCCTGAACCGCCCATGTTCGCCAAGCTAGTCAAACTGCTCGATCCGGAAATCCGGGCCAAGAACCTGCGCGCATTCAAGTACGCCGCGCGGGGCCTGGCTTTCGACAGGCTCGATCCGTCCCTGCCCGACCCGGTTTTCGTGCTCGGTTGTTCCCGCTCCGGCACCACGGTGACTTACGAGACGCTCGCCGCCGCGCCGGAATTTCTCAGCTTGGGCGTGGAAATCCCGGAATTCTGGAATGGCTTGTATGGCCCGCTCAACAACGGTTGGCACTCCGAGGCGGCTGGCGCCGAGCAGGCGCGACCGGCGCACCGCGCCGCCGCCCTGCGCTATTTCTATCAGCGTCTGGGGCGCGGCCAGGTGCTGGACAAGACCTGCATCAACACCCTGCGGGTGCCCTATCTGAACGCCCTGTTCCCCAAGGCGAAGTACGTGTTCATCCAGCGCGATGGGCGCGACAACATCAGTTCCATGATCGACGGCTGGCGCCTGGGGCGCAGCGATGGTTCATTCCATCTCAGCCAGTTCTTCGGCCCGTTTCCGGAGCCGGTGGCGATCAATGGCGGCGAGTTCAACGAGTGGCACTTCTTCCTGCCGCCCGGCTGGCGCGAGTACAACCGGGCCAGCCTGGAGGATGTCTGTGCCTTTCAGTGGCTTTCCGCGAACCGTCTGGCCCTGGAGGGCAAACGCCTGATTCCCGAGGAACGCTGGATTCAACTGCGCTACGAAGACCTGTTCGAGCGCCCGGTGGAGATGTTCCGCGAGGCGTTCGAGCGCCTGGATATTCCTTTCGACGCGGCCCTGCGCGCGCGCTGCGCCCACCTCGCCCCCACCAGCATCGTCAAGGGCGCGCCCAAGAAGCAGAAGTGGAAGGACCACAATCCCGAGGCCATCGAGCACATCCTGCCCATGATCCGGCCGATGATGGCGGAATTGGGCTATGACGCGGATGCCTGACACTGGAATTCGGCCCGTGCTGCGCGTCTCCGTCATTATTCCTGCCTATAACGCCGCCTGGTGTGTGCGTCGCGCGGTGGATAGCGTGCTGGCGCAGGACTATCGGGATTTCGAATTGATTGTGGTGGATGACGGTAGCCAGGATGAGACGGCCGCCGTTGTGGCCAGTTATGGCGATGTCCTGCGCGTGGTGAGCAAGCCCAACGGCGGTCTGTCGAGCGCCCGCAACGCGGGGATCGCCGCCGCGCGAGGCGACTATGTTGCGTTTCTCGATGCCGATGATTGGTGGCTGCCGAGCAAACTTGCGCGCCAGGTGGCCTTGCTGGAATCCGCGCCGGACATCGTGTTCTGCTCCACCACTACCGCCGTGCGCACCCCGGAAGGGGTGCCCCTGCCGGACTGGCGCTGCGGCGAGGCCGCTGGCTCCGCCCTGGAATGCATCTTCAAGGCCAACGCCCATGTGGCCGGCAGCGGCTCAGCGGCCATGGTCCGACGCGAGGCCTTTGCCCGCGCGGGCGGGTTCGACGAATCCCTGCGCAGCCTGGAAGACATCGATATGTGGATGCGCCTGGCCGCCCTCGGGGGATATGCCTGCATCGACGAGCCCCTGACCGTGATCGAGAAACGCGGTGACAGCATGAGCGGCAATCTCGATGTCATGCGCAATGCCGCGATTCGCGTCATGCGCAAGAATCGCGTCCTCCTGCCACGGCCGTTGCGTGGCCGTTTCTGGCGAACCGCCTTTGCCAGCATGCTGTCCGACTATGCCAAATGGGCCTATCGGAAGGGGCTCACGAAACAAGCGCTGGGCGACCTCGCACATGCGCTGGCGCTGGCGCCGCTGCGCCGTGGCCGGCTGCTGATCAGCCTGATGCTGGCGATGCTCGCACGACAGAAGATATAGCCACGATGGATGATCTGAATTTTCTGTCCCTGGCGATCCGAGCCAGCAACATGACCGGGCTGGTCTCGCTCGTCTTCGCGTTACTGTTGCTGGCCAAGTCGCTGATCAACTTCAGTCAGACCGGGCCAGTGCGCCGCGAAGTGTTGGAGCACCATCGCGCCTACCTTGTCCTCAGCCTGAGCCGCCTGACCTTGGCCGTTTTTCTCGTTGCCAACCTGCTCGCCCTACCCGGTGTGCTGGCCTATTTGTTGGGCCTGTCGATCCTCGAGCTGGGATATCAACCGGGAGTAGCCGTTCTAGCCGCAGTCGTGTCACTCGGGTTGCTGTCATTCCTCCAGTTCTGCCGGGTGCTGCACCAGTCGCCGGGTGTCATCGTCGCCTCCTCACACTATGCGCCGCAGCGCCTCTACCCGCTCTGGGCGCTGCTGTCGCCGCGTCGCCTACATTGGGCCACACGCATGGTGAAATGGAGCTATGCCGGTTGGGTGGTGCTGGGATGCGCCCGCCTGCTGGAACAGGGCGCCGTTTACTCGGCACTGGGCATCGTCATGCTGCACGGCCTGGCGCTGTTGTTCTATCGAATCTGGATCGAGGACAGCGAGCCGCTGCCCTTGCCCACCACCACGGCACGCCGGCGCACCAATCTGCTGATGATCGGCTCCGATACCCTGCGCGCGGACCGGCTCGGCGCCGCCGGCTACCGGCGCAACCTCACGCCTAACCTGGACCGCCTGGCGCAGCGCGGCGCCAGCCTTGGCCAATGCTACGTGCCGTGCGCGCGCACGGCGCCCAGCCTGCTCTCCCTGCTGACCGGCACCTGGCCGCACAGCCACGGGGTGCGCGACAACTTCGTGACCGACGAGGAGGCCCGCGTCGCCCTCCCCGCGTTGTCCCACTTACTCGTCGAAGCGGGTTACCAGACGGCGGCGATAAGTGACTGGGCGGGTTCCGATCTGGGCAAATTCGACCTCGGCTTCGAGACCCTGGACCTGCCCGGCGACCAGTGGAATATCCACTTCCTGATGCGCCAGGGGCCCAAGGACATTCGCTTGTTCCTCTCTCTGTTCCTGGCCAATCGCATCGGCAAGTTTTTCCTGGAAGAAATCTATTACCTGGGCGGAGTCCCCCTGACCCGCCAATTGGGCCTGCGTGCGCGCCAGATGCTGGAGCGTCTGGGCGGCGACGAACGGCCGTTCTTCCTCAACGTGTTCATGGCCAGCACCCATCCGCCGTTCGCCAGCGAGTATCCCTATTACACGATGTATGCCGATCCCGCCTATCGCGGCCCTTCCAAGTTCGCCATGGCCAAGCTGACCGATCCGTTCGAGATCATTCGGCGCCAGGGCGAACCGCGTGAGGAATTCGATCTCGAACAAATCCTCGATCTCTACGACGGCTGTGTAAAAAGCTTCGACGACGAACTGGGCCACATCCTGGATTACCTGGAGGCGAGCGACCTGGCGCGCGACACCCTGGTGATGGTCTACAGCGACCACGGCATGGAATTTTTCGAACACGATACCTGGGGGCAGGGCAATTCCGCGATCGGCGACTTCTCGGCACGCATCCCGGTGGTACTGGCCGGACCACCGCTGGCCGGCGGCTGCCGCTTGGATGGGGTAACCCGCAGCATCGACTTGGCCCCTACTCTGCTTGACCTATTGGGTCTGCCGCCCGCGCCGACCATGGAAGGGGTATCCCTGGCCTCCGCCATGCAAGGCAGCGCGTTAGCTGACCTGCCGGCGTTTTATGAAACCGGTATCTGGCTGACGACTGTGCCGGGCACGCCACCCGGCCATCTGAGTTACCCAGGCATTCTGGAACTGCTGGAGGTCCCGGACCTGGCCTCCGGCACGCTGGCGATCAAGCCGGAATACCAGGGCCGGGTGGTCGCCGCCAAGGACCGCATGATCCGCCTCGGCCGCTGGAAGCTGGTCTATCAGCCCCTGGTCGATGGTCCGTTATTGCGGCTGTTCGACCTGGAGGCCGACCCGGGCTGCCGGCAGGATCAGTCCGGCGCCTATCCCGAAGTCACTACTCGGCTTTGGGGACTACTCCAGGCGTGGATGGGGAGGTAGCCGGGTAGGAGGGAGGAATGCTCGTGCAGAAGCGGCAAAACGGGTTGGTGGGGCTGCCTATCTCCGCACTATCCGGCGCCTTGGGCGCGGTGACTGCCTCACCCTTGGCGGCCGCTGTGTCCGGCTTGCTCGGTGCAGCTTCCTCCTTGATGGGTTTAACCCCATCGGCCTTCTGGGGCTTGGGCGTTGGCGGGATGGGGATGCCGAGCCGGCGTGCGACCCGCCGCAGTTTCTTCGAACCTGGATCCAGCGCCAGCCCGGTGCGTATTGCTTCCTCCGCCAGGGCCCGGCGTTTGCTATCGACATAGATATCCGCGAGGGTGGCATAGACGGCCGCGTGCTGGGGGTCGAGTTGTAACGCCCTGTGCAGCGCTATTTCCGCTTCGGCAGGGTGGTTGTTCAAGTACAACGCTTTGCCGAGCAGCGCATAAACCTCCGGAAGCAGGTAATGATCGGCGCTTAGGGCGTCGATAAGGAACTGCAAGTGAGTTTGCACAGCAGCCAGGATAGTGCCCTTGCGCCCGGCGTCACGCACTCCATACATGATCTGCACGCCCCCATACGCCTCGCAATAGTGCTCAAAATTGGCGTTGTCGCGTGGTGCCACGGTCACCTTGGCATAGGGTGTTTTCCCCGCGCCGGCTTTGCTTGCCAACTGGCCGATGCACCAGGCATTCAGCGCCCGGTATTCCGCCTGGGTGCCGGCCTGGGCCAGGATAGGCAGCCCGGCCAGAGCCAGGGGCAGGGCAATTCGGGAAAAAAGAAAAGATTTCATATCGTCGTCTCCACACAATAAATGAGGGCGCTAGGCACTAGCTCAAACCAGATTACGGGTTTTATCGGCCACTGCGTCCCAACTGAACTCCGCGCGCGCGCGCGCCAGGCCCGCACTGGCCAGCCGCGCCGCCAGCATGGCATCGCCAAGCACGGTGAGGAGGGCGGTGGCTACGGCCTCAACAAGGGTGCCATCGACGCGATACCCGGTCACCCCATCCACCACGGCAGCTCCGGTGCCACCGGCTTGTCCGGCGATGGCCGGCTTGGCGCACGCCGCCGCTTCCAGAAATACCATGCCGAAGCCCTCGGTGTCGCCATTGATGTCGCGGTTGGCCATGATGAAGGCGTCGCAGGCGTTGTACCAGCGCGGCAGGTCTTCCGGGCTGACATGGCCGAGCAGATGCAGGCGCTCGGACACGCCCAGTTCGCGGGCCAAGCCAGCCAGATAGTCCCAGTCGTCACCGATGCCGATGAGCGCGTATTGGGCGTCGATGCCCTGTTTCACCAGTTCCGGCAGGGCGCGAATCACCTGGTCGAATCCCTTGCGCCGCACCAGGCGGCCCACTGAAAGGATCAGCTTCTGGCCAGGTTGCAGGCCGATGGACTGCTTGAGGTCGTCGCAGGGCAGGCCGGGGCGGAAGCGTTCCGTATCCACCCCCGGATAGATCAGAGTGATGCGCGCCCGCCGCACCCCCAGGCGCACCATTTCCTCCAGCGTGTATTCACTGTTGGCGATGTTGGCGTCGGCGTGGCGATAAACCCAGAGCATGGTGCGGAACTTGCGCCCGCGCCCCCAGGTGGTGAGTTCTTCTCCGTGGCAGTAGACCACCAGCGGTTTGCGCAGGAGGCGCGCCATGATCCAGGCCACCAGCCCTTCCGGCAGAGCGCGCGCGGCGTGCACCACGTCGAAGTGATGGCGCAGCGCCAGGCGCAGCGATTGGCCCAACATTTTCAGGTACATGCCCAACGATTCCGGCTTCAGCCACCAGACCCGTTTCAGGCCGATGCGGTGAATGCTGTTGGGGTGGTTGCGATCGACCGCTTCGGCGCCAGGCACAGCGGCAGTGACGATATGCAGTTCCTTTCCGCCCAGTCGGCGATACACCGCGTCGTACCACACGGTGGTGCCGCCCTTGGTGGGCAGAAATAGCTCGGTCAGCACCAGGGCCGAACAGGTTTTGCTGGGCTGCATGGCCTTATTCTCCGGCGCTGGCCGGTGGTGGCGTGTCGGCCTGTTCCAGGGCCAGCAACTTGCGCAGGGACAGGCCCCCGGACCAGGCCACCAGCAAGCCCAGCACCACAATGGGAACCACGCTCACGGCGTGTAGCAGGATCGCGTAACTCAGCGCTTCTGGACGCGGTACCGCGTAAATCAGCAGCACCACCAGGGCCGCGTAATGGAAGGTACCGACCATTCCGGGCGCGGAGGGCAGGCTGACGCCTACCGCCAGTGCTACCAGCACCAGCCAGCCCGCGATCCACGGAATCCGCAAGCCCATGCCTTCGGCGAGAATCAGAATCTGCCCGACCGTGAGCGCCCATATCAGCAGCGTGAGCAGGCTCAACCAGAACAAGCCGCGGTAGCCGCGCCCCCAGTGCAACCCCTGCGCGAAGGCCGAAATACGCCAAGCCTGGCGGGCAATGCCGGGGGCGATGTCGCCAAACCAGCGCACCAGCAGGTTGGCCAGCCATTCGGTGTGGCGGCGAAACACGATGATCATGAGCAGCGCGACGATTCCGGCCAGCGCCAGAAGAAACGCGCCGCCCCGCAAAATGTCGACCAGTTGGCCATGGCCTTCCGGCAAAGCCATGAAGGGGCTGATGCAGGCAAAGATCAGCAGGATGCTGAGCACGTCGATGACCCGTTCCACCACCACGGTCGCCAGGGCCGCCGAGCGGCTGAAGCCACCATGGGTGCCAACCAGATAGGCGCGGACCAGCTCACCCACGCGAATCGGCAGGACATAGTTGACCATATATCCGAGCAGGGAAGCCGCGAACACCTGACGCAAGGGAACTGGCCCGACGCTGCCCAGCAGCAGTTGCCAGCGCACGGAACGTAACCAGAGCACCAGGTAGGTCAGAACGACGGACCAGAACAGCGGTTGCATGCCGAGGCGACCGAGCGCCGCGACGATCTGCTCGGTATCGGTGCCGCGCAAGGCTAGCCAGGTGAGCAGGCCGCTGAGGACAAAGCCCGCGATGATCCTGGGGTCGCTCCAGAGCCTGCGCCTGGTCTGGGAAGAAGCGGGCATGGTTACTCAGTCGCCAGACTTGTGCTGCGCTAAGAGACCGCGCTCGCTGAACTCCGCACGCATCTTCAGGATGCCGAGAAATTGCTGGAAGCAGAGGCCGAACAGCTTGGAAATGAAGAAGATGGTGGTGCTGCCGATCTTGCGCGCGTAGTGCGGCACCGGCACTTCAATGATGCGCGCCCCTTGATAATGGGCGCGCACCACGAATTCCGCGGTGAAGAACGACATGTGGCGGACTTGTGGGGCGATGGCCTCGATCAGTTCGCGCTTGATCAGGCGGAAGCCCGTGTCCATGTCGTGGTAGGGCAGCTTGAAGTACTGGCGCAGCAGGAAGTTGTATCCGCCCGACAACCAGACCCGGTAGAAGGGATCCTTGCGCGGTGACTTCATGCCCAGAATGACGTCGTGGCTCTTGCGGTAAGGCTCCAGTCGCCAAAAGTCGATCACGGCGAACTGGTAGTCCGAGTCGACCAGAAAGATCCAGGGCTTGGTGGCATGGCTGACGGCATCGATCACCGCCTTCTGGTAGCCCTTGCGTTCATCGCTGGTGAACAGGCGGATGGGCAGTTCCTGCGCGAGGCGTTCCAGCACGGCTTTGGTGTCGTCGGTGCTGCCGTCCTCGGCGACGATAACTTCCAGGTCTTCGACGCGCGGCGCTAGTTCGGCGATGTAATTGCGCAGCGTTTGTTCGATGATGAAAGATTCATTGAAGACGGGAAAAACCAGCGAAATTCCACCCTGTGCGGGATCGGCCGGGCCGCGGGGCGTGGCATTCCCGGCGCGGGCGGGGGGGATCTGAGTCATGGATCGAGTCTCTTCAGGGATGGGCGGGCGCCTGGCGTTCGGATGTGAGAGGCGAACGCAGGTCGTAGATGCGGTATACCTCGCTGGCGGCGAGGAGAGGGTAGCGCTCCGCGAGAAACCGCTCCAGGGCATGGGAAGCCGCGAATTCTTCCATATTTGTAACAACGAAATACTCTGGTCTCATGGCCGCGAACCGCGCAAAACGTTGGCCTACGTCGTCCTCGAACACCTTGCCTTCGTTTTCGCGGCTGGCAATGTTCTTCAGGCCCACTTTTTCCACCGCCAGCGACCATTGGGTCGGCCAGAACTCGCCCGCGATCTTCGCGTAATACATGAGCGGAAAACCTTCGTGCTCGGTCAGCATGAGCGTGCGCCGGCTGTGGTCGACCAGACGGCCGATTTCGGCATAGGCCTCCGCCCGGCCATCGACGCCGATCTTCCCGAAGCCGCGCAGCGTGGGCGCCAGCACCAGGGCCAGCGTCAGTAGTACCAGGCCGACCATGCCGGGAACGGCGAGGCGGGCATTCTGCCCGGCCAGCGCCTGCAATACGGGGGCCGCCAGCCCGGCCAGGCCGAAGGCGACCGCCGGTAATGCCGCGACGTGATAGTAGGAGTGGGTGGCAAAGTGGAAAGTGAAGACCATCCCCAACAACGCGTAGCCAACCCACAATCCCAGCGCCAGCGCCAGCTTGTCGTCGCGCAACAGCAAGGTACCCAACAGCGCCAACAGCAATGCGGGATAACCGACGACGCGATCCAGGTTGTACAGCCAGGAAACATAGAAGCCGGGCTGCAACAGCGCGGCAGGAATGATGCCGCGCTGCGCGCTGATGCCACCCAGCGCCAGGTTGGCGCTGACATAGAGGATGCTGGGCAACAGGACGATCACGGCGAACAACCAGTTTTCCCGATGCGTCAGCAGGCGCCATAGCGAACCGCGCCGCAAGCCGAGCGCGGCATAGACGCCGGCGATCAGAAACACCATCTGGGCCTTGACCAGTAGCGCGACGGCGCACCAGATCGCCGCGGCGATCAGGCGCTTGCGCGTGGGGTCCAGGTGAAAACGGTAAATGGCGAGAATCCCGGCCAGTGCCAGCGCCAACGCGAGGGAGTCCGGCTGGAAGCTCAGGCTCTGGCCGATGCCATAAGGCAGGAAGAGAAAGAAAGCGACGCCGGCCAGCGCCGCCGCAGGGGTGAAAACCCGGGCCAGCAAGCGGTAGAGCACGGCCGCCCCGGCCAGCCAGGCGAGCATGGCGATCGCGCGCGGCAGCCACATCCGCTCCTGGCCAAGCAGGTGGAAGCCGGCGATCGCCAGCGTCTCCATGACGGGAGGCTCATGGATGGGCTGTACCGTCTGGTCGATGATCTCCCGCTCCCAAACCGGCAATTCGGTATCCCCGAGATGCTGCAAATAACGCGCGATCAATGCGGAATGGTACTGGCGCACCGGTTGGAACTCGGGCATTCCCAGTTTGAGGCCCGCCCCCCGAACCCCTGCCGCGATCAGAAAAAGTAACAACAGCAACACGGGAAACAGCCTGGCCGGGTTTTTCAACATGCTCACGACGCCTCCTTTATGGGGAATGATTGCTGGCGGCGACGGCGAGCGCGTGCGTGCGCCGACCCGTTCACTCGTGGTGGTCCATGGTCTTGTAGCCGTGCTTCTTGACCAGTTCGTCGCGTTCGGCGGCTTTGAGGTCTTCGCGCACCATTTCGGCGACGAGTTCGTCGAAGGTGATTTTGGGTGTCCAGCCGAGTTTGGCTTTGGCTTTGGCCGGGTCGCCAAGCAGGGTTTCGACTTCGGTGGGGCGGAAGTAGCGCGGGTCGACGGAGACGATGGGTTCGCCCATTTCACGGTGCGGTGAGGGGCTGGTCAGGTAACCCTTTTCTTCTACGCCTTCGCCTTCCCAGCGAATCTGCATGCCGAGTTCTTTGGCGGCGGCGTTGACGAAGTCACGCACGCTGTATTGCACGCCGGTGGCGATGACGAAGTCTTCCGGCTGTTCCTGTTGCAGCATCAGCCACTGCATTTCCACATAGTCTTTGGCGTGGCCCCAGTCGCGTTTGGCGTCCAGGTTGCCCAGATACAGGCAGTCTTGCAGGCCGAGTTTGATGCGGGCGAGGGCTCTCGTGATCTTGCGGGTGACGAAGGTTTCGCCGCGAATCGGGGATTCATGGTTGAACAGGATGCCGTTGCAGGCATACATGCCGTAAGCCTCGCGGTAGTTGACGGTGATCCAGTAGGCGTAGAGCTTGGCGCAGGCATAGGGGCTGCGCGGGTAGAACGGGGTGGTTTCTTTTTGTGGGATTTCTTGCACCAGGCCGAACAGTTCGCTGGTGCTGGCCTGGTAAAAGCGGGTTTTTTTGTCGAGGCCGAGGATGCGGATGGCTTCGAGGATGCGCAGAGAGCCGAGGGCATCGGAGTTGGCGGTGTATTCGGGTTCTTCGAAGCTGACCGCGACATGCGATTGCGCCGCGAGGTTGTAGATTTCGTCGGGCTGCACTTGCTGGATGATGCGGATCAGGCTGGAGCTGTCGGTGAGGTCGCCGTGGTGCAGGATGAACTTGCGGCCAGTCTCGTGCGGATCCCGATAGAGGTGGTCGATGCGATCGGTGTTGAACAGGGAGCTGCGGCGTTTGATGCCGTGCACTGTGTAGCCTTTGTTGAGCAGGAATTCGGCGAGATAAGCGCCGTCTTGGCCGGTGACGCCGGTGATCAGTGCGACTTTGTTCATGCTGCTCCTCATAGTTTGATCTGTCCGGCCGCGAGCGCATCGAGGTACCAGTGATAGGTTTGCTCGATGCCTTCATGCAGCGGGATGGTCGGCGTGAAACCGAGTTCGGACAGCCGGCGGGTATCCAGCACTTTGCGTGGCGTGCCGTCCGGCTTGCTGGCGTCGAAGACGATCTCGCCCGCGAAACCGACCACGCCGGCCACCGTCTCCGCCAGTTCGCGGATGCTGCAATCTTTGCCCCAGCCGATATTGATCGGCAGGTCGCCCTGGTAGTGATCCATGAGATGCAGGCAGGCCTCGGCGAGATCGTCGCAGTGCAGAAACTCCCGCATGGCGGTGCCACTGCCCCACACCGTCACCCGCGCCTGGCCGGATGTTTTGGCTTCATGAAACCTGCGCAGCAGGGCCGGCAGCACATGGGAGTCGGTGGGGTGGAAGTTGTCCTGCGGGCCATACAAATTGGTGGGCATGGCGCTGATGAAATGTGTGCCGTATTGCCGGTTGTAGCTCTGGCATAACTTGATGCCCGCGATCTTGGCCAGCGCATAGGCCTCGTTGGTCGGTTCCAGGGGGCCGGTCAGCAGATATTCTTCCTTGATTGGTTGCGGGCAAAGCTTGGGGTAGATGCAGGACGACCCCAGGAACAGCAGCTTCTTTACCCCGCTGCGCCAGGCCTCGCGAATCACGTGGGTTTCGATCAGCAAGTTGTCTTGCAGGAAATCCACCGGATAGGTGTCGTTGGCATGGATGCCCCCCACCTTCGCCGCGGCCAGAAACACATACTCCGGGCGTTGCTCGGTGAAGAAAGCGCGCACCGCCACCGGATCGGTCAGATCCAGTTCGGCGTGGCTGCGCGTAATCAGTTCGCCATGGCCGGCGCGCGCCAGGGCGCGCTGAAGGGCGCTACCAACCAGGCCGCGGTGGCCGGCGAGATAGATTCGTGCGTTCTTTTTCATACGTTGTGTGGGTTATGACTGCAAAACGGGCGAACTATAACGTGAACCGATACCGATCAACGACTGCGCTAGCAGCCTGTCGGACTTTGGTCGTCGATAGCGAGAAGCGGCCCCGACGAGCGCAGTTTTTGCCTGATTCGCCGCCGCATAGTCGGACTATGGGGCAAGAAGCAGGTGAAAAATGGGCCGTCGCGGTCGTTTCGCAGCCGACGATTCCAAAGTCCGGCAGGCTGCTAGCCCGGATATTGCATGAATACTCGCGCGCCCTCACTGGTCCCTTGTCCGTACTGGAAAGTCTTGCTCAGTCGGGCGTATGAATAACTACGCCGCTCCTTCGCAAAATTCCCATTGCAAACAATGGCCTGCGCGATTATGGGCGCAGCCCGGTATCCTTCAGGGCATCACGCGAATTCATGCAATATCCGGGCTAGCAGCCTGTCGGACTTTGGAATAGTCGGCTGCAAATCGACCGCAGCGGCCCATTTTTCACCGGCTTTTTGCCCCATAGCTGGGCTATGCGGCGGCAAATCCGGCAAAAACTGGCCTCGCTGGGGCCGATTTTTGCTGCGCCGAAACCTCGCTGGCTCGTTTTCGCTATCGATGACCAAAGTCCGACAGGCTGCTAGGCTTTACCCGCTTTGCGCAGTATTTGAGTAAAATTCTCGGGTAAATTCGAGCGGGTCTTGAAACAGCGCCGGGTGCCTTCATCTGGGCTCCACGCTCAATACCCACTCAATGCCCGTGCGGGCACGCAGTTTTTTTTCATCTCAGAGGCTTAGAACCATGTCGGTTTCCGAACAGCAAGTGCAGGACGCGCTTCATGCGCTCATCGACCCGAATACCCAGAAAGACTTCATCAGCAGCAAATCGGCCCGCAACATCAAGGTGGTGGGCGATAACGTCACGCTGGATGTGGCGCTGCCCTATCCCGCCAAGATGGTCATGAGCAACATCAAGAAAATGGTGGAAGACGCGATTCATGCCGCCGGCGCCGCCAGCGTCAACGCCAACGTCACCTGGAAAATTGTCGCGCATAGCGTGCAGAAGGGCGTGAAGCTGATTCCCGGGGTCAAGAACATCATCGCCGTCGCCTCCGGCAAGGGCGGCGTTGGTAAGTCCACCACTGCGGTCAATCTGGCCCTGGCCCTGGCCGCCGAAGGCGCCAGTGTCGGCATCCTGGACGCTGACATCTACGGCCCCTCGCAGCCCACCATGCTGGGTATCACCGGCCGCCCGGAGTCGCCCGACGGCCAGAACCTGGAGCCCATGCTGGGCCACGGCCTGCAAGCCATGTCCATCGGCTTCCTGATCGACGTGGAAACGCCCATGGTCTGGCGCGGCCCGATGGTCACGCAGGCGCTGGAGCAATTGCTTAACAACACCAAGTGGAAAGACCTCGATTACCTGGTCATCGACCTGCCCCCCGGTACCGGCGACATTCAGCTCACCCTGGCGCAGCGCGTGCCGGTGACCGGCGCGGTGATCGTCACCACCCCGCAGGACATCGCCCTGATCGACGCCCGCAAGGGCCTCAAGATGTTCGAAAAGGTGGGCGTGCCCATCCTCGGCGTGGTGGAAAACATGAGCCTGCACATCTGCTCCAATTGCGGCCATGAGGAGCGCATTTTCGGCGAAGGGGGCGGCGAGCGGATGTGCCATGACTACGGCACCGAGTTCCTCGGTGCCCTGCCGCTGGACATCCGCATCCGCGAGGAAACCGACTCCGGCCGCCCCACCGTGGTGGCCGAGCCGGAATCGCGCATCGCCGAGATCTACCGCGCCATCGCCCGCCGCGTCGCGGTCAAGGTCGGCGATCTGGCGGTGGACCACTCCTCCAAGTTCCCCAGCATCGTGATTCAGAACACGTAAGAAGCTGTTCGCCGGTAGCTGGTAGCATGTCGACCGCGCCTTCGGGCGCGGTTTTCTTTTTGCAACAGACACTTCGCTACAGGCTGACTATGAGCATCAAATCCGATAAGTGGATCCGCCGCATGGCGGCGGAACACGGCATGATCGAGCCGTTCGAGCCCGGTCAGGTCAAGCGCGTCAACGGCGAGAAAATCGTCTCCTACGGCACCTCCAGCTACGGCTACGACGTGCGTTGCTCCAGCGAATTCAAGCTGTTCACCAACCTTAACCACACGATCGTCGATCCCAAGAACTTTGATACCGATTCGTTCGTGGATGTGAAGGGCGATGTCTGCATCATCCCGCCCAATTCCTTCGCCCTGGCGCGCACCGTCGAATACTTCCGCATTCCGCGTAGTGTGCTTACCATCTGCCTGGGCAAGAGCACCTATGCCCGCTGCGGCATCATCGTCAACGTCACGCCGCTGGAGCCGGAATGGGAAGGCCATGTGACCCTGGAGTTTTCCAACACCACCCCGCTGCCCGCCAAGATCTATGCCAATGAAGGCGTCGCGCAGATGCTGTTCTTCGAGGCCGACGAAATCTGTGAAACCTCTTACCGTGATCGCGGCGGCAAATACCAGGGCCAGACCGGCGTTACGCTGCCGAAGATCTGATCTCGCGGTCGGCGCGCCCGGGAGGATTCGCCCGCCGGATTAGGCCCGGCCGTGCGGTGCGGAATCGGGGTTCACGCGGCGACTTTCATGTGGCCGACCCAGGCCGACAGCATGGCGATGGCGCCGTATTCGATGTGGTCGTTGAGGAGGGTCAGGTATTCGCCGGCATCCTGCGCGGCGGCGACATACAGAAGCGGTAGGTAGTGTTCAGGTGTGGGGACGGCCAGGCGGGCATCGTCGTCGTCCAGGCGGCACAGGCCGGCCCGGTCCTGTTCCAGCAATTGCCGGCGCACCCGGTTATTGAACCGCTCCGCCCAGGTGAAGCCGCCCTCGCGCCTATGCCAGTCCATGCGGTGCAGGTTGTGCACGATATTGCCACTGCCCAGAATCAACACGCCTTCGTCGCGCAAGGGGCGCAGCCGTTGGCCAAGTGCGAAATGCGCGGCGGCGTCGCGTTTGCTATCGAGGCTGAGTTGCACGACCGGGATGCCGGCGCCCGGATAAAGATGCGCGAGGATGGACCAAGCGCCGTGATCCAGCCCCCAATCCTGATCTAGCCGCACCGGCTCCGGCGCTAGCAGTTCCGCCACCCGCCGTGCCAAATCTGGGTCGCCGGGCGCGGGGTAGGTGAACTCGGCCAGCCGGCGCGGAAATCCGGAGAAATCGTGAAGGGTTCGCGGGCAGGGCATGGCGGTCACGGCCAGGCCGTCCGTTTCCCAGTGCGCCGAGATGGCCAGAATCGCTCGTGGGTGCGGCAAACGCGCGCCCCAATCGCGCCAGGTGCGGCTGTTGGCGTTGTCTTCCAGTGTGTTCATCGGGCTGCCGTGGCCGACGAACAGGGCGGGATGCGGCGAGTTCATGAGAAAGGGCGATCCAGTTCCTGATCCGACAGCGAAACCGGGTCTTCGCGGGGTTCCAGGTGGGTGGTGACGTGGGCGTAGGGCAGCGCGCGGCGGATATCGGCCTCGATGCGTTCGCACCAGTCGTGGCCGAGTTGCACGCTCCAGGCGCCGGGGACCAGCACATGCAGGGTGGCGAAGGCGCGCGAGCCAGCCTGGCGCGTGCGCAGGGCGTGAAATTCCAGACCCTGGCGGCGATACTCGTCCAGCACCTGCTCGATTGTCTGAAGCTCCGCTTCCGGCAGGGAAACATCCATCAGGCCGGCAGCCGAGCGCTGCAGCAACTGCCAACCGGTCCAGACGATATTGGCGGCCACCAGCAAAGCGATTACCGGGTCGAGCCAGAGCCAGCCGCCCAAGCCCACCAGGCCGACGCCGAGAATGACGCCAACCGAGGTCCAGACATCGGTGAGCAGGTGGTGCGCGTCCGCTTCCAGGGTGATGGAGCGGTATTTGCGCCCCACTTTCATGAGGCTTCGGGCGGTGGCTAAATTGATGATCGAGGCGACGGCCGAGACCGCCAAGCCAATGCCCACATCTTGCAGCGGGCGTGGATCGAGCAGGCGCCCGATGGCGGCGTAGGCGATGCCGATGGCGGCGACGATGATGAGAAAACCCTCGAACGCGCTGGAGAAATATTCCGCCTTGCCGTGGCCATGCGCGTGGTTCTCGTCGGCTGGTTGTGCCGCCAGCGAGAGCATGGACAGGGCCATCAGCGCGCCGGCCAGGTTGACCAGGGATTCGAGCGCATCGGAGAGCAGGCCTACCGAGCCGGTTAGCCACCAGGCCGTGCCTTTCAGCAGGATGGTGGACAGCGCGGCGGTGATGGAGAGCCAGGCGTAGCGTTTCAGGTTGTCAGGGAGCATGAGGGGCAGGTTCGTTCGATTCCTCTCATTCTCTCAGGCTTATCGAACGGCTGGTTGGCGGCGAAATTCTCGGCGATGGCCTGGGTTACCATCACGTGCTATGTCTGCCGAAAATTTTCCCCTCCCCCTGGCCGTCACCGCCGGTGAGCCCGCCGGCATCGGCCCCGATCTCTGCGTGTTGCTGGCTCGGTTGCCACCTCAGTTGCCACCTCAGTTGCTACCTCGGTTGCCACCCCACGGGCGTCTGGTGATCCTCGCCGACCGCGAGGTGCTACGCGCGCGCGCCGAACTTCTTGGACTGCCGTTCGCGGTGCCGGACTACGCCATCGGCCTGGATGCGCCGGTAAGCGTCAAACACCTGCCGGTGACCGTACCAGTGGAGCCCGGCAAGCTCGACCGGGGCAACGCCGCCTACGTGTTGGAAACCCTGCGCCAGGCGGTGGCGGGATGTTTACGTGGCGAGTTTGCCGGCATGGCCACGGGACCGGTGCACAAGGGCGTCATCAATGAGGCCGGGTTTCCCTTTACCGGCCATACCGAGTTTCTCGCCGACCTGACCAGCACGCCGCGTGTGGTGATGCTGCTGGAGGGGGGCGGTATGCGGGTGGCGTTGGCCACTACGCATCTGCCGCTGAAAGACGTGGCCGCCGCCATCACCCGGGAGTCGCTCGGCGAAACGCTGCGCATCCTGCATACCGCCTTGTGCCGCGATTTTGGCGTGGCCAACCCGCGGATTCTGGTGGCGGGCCTCAACCCGCACGCCGGCGAGGGGGGGCACCTGGGTCGCGAGGAAATCGAAGTCATCGAACCGGTGCTGCGCGAATTGCGCGGCAAAGGGATGCAACTCATCGGCCCGCTGCCCGCCGATACCTTGTTCCAGCCCAAGTTTCTCGACCAGGCCGATGCCGTGCTCGCCCTGTATCACGACCAGGGTCTGCCGGTGTTGAAGCACGCCAGCTTCGGCCAAGGCGTCAACATCACCCTCGGCCTGCCCATCATCCGTACCTCGGTGGACCACGGCACCGCCCTCGACCTGGCTGGTGGCGGCCAGGCCAGCGACGGCAGCCTGCGCGCGGCGGTGGACAAGGCACGCGAAATGGCGGCGCATCGGTTGCAAAATAGCGCCGCTACGCCGCCATGAATTCCGCCCCTCTGCCAAGAGCCAAGAAGTCCCTCGGCCAGCATTTCCTGGTGGATAGCCACACCATCGCCCGTATCGTCGCGGCGATCCGCCCGGAAGCGGGGGATACGATGGTGGAAATCGGCCCCGGCCCTGGCGCGCTCACCCGCCCGCTGCTGGACAAGTTGCCGCATCTGCAGGTGGTGGAACTCGACCGCGAGATGGTGGCGCGCCTACATGAATCGTTTCCCGCCGAGCGCCTGACGATCCACCAGGCTGACGCCCTGGCCTTCGATTTCAGCCAGTTTGGAGACAACCTGCGGGTGGTCGGCAACCTGCCCTACAACATCTCCTCGCCGCTGTTGTTTCACCTGGCCGGCTATGCCGGGCAGATTCGCGACCTGTGTTTCATGTTGCAAAAAGAAGTCGTCGATCGCATGGCCGCCGCCCCTGATACCCCCGACTATGGCCGCCTGTCGGTGATGTTGCAGGCACGCTTCCGGGTGGAAAAACTGTTCGTGGTGCCGCCCGGTGCCTTTCGGCCGCCGCCCAAAGTGGATTCCGCCATCGTCCGGCTCTATCCGCTGCCGCCGGAAGCCGTGCCCTATCGCGATGCCCGCGTCTTCGCCGACGTGGTGGCGCGTGCCTTCGGGCAGCGTCGCAAGACCCTGCGCAACACCCTCAAGGGCCTGGTCGATGCCGCGCTGTTCGAGGAGCTCGGCATTGACCCCATCCGTCGCGGTGAAACCCTCTCGGTGGCGGAATTCGCGCGCCTGGCGAATCGGCTGTAGCGCGGGCGCTACCCCGACGCCAGCGTGTGCGCCGCGCGCGTGGTTTCCGGCAGGCGCCAGCGGCGGGTGCAGGCCAGGGTGAGCGCGATGGCGGTTGCCAGGCTGATTCGATGGCCGCTGGAGATATACAGCGGCTTCACGCCCGGCCGCGTGCGCAACACCGCGCCGATCACCTCCCCCTTATCCAGCAGCGGCGCCCAGTCGCCTTTTTTCGGGCCAGGCTCGTCATGGCTGCCGATCAACCGGGTCTTGCCGACGCCCACGGTAGGGCGGTCGAGGAGTACCCCGAGGTGGCAGGCAATGCCGAAACGGCGCGGATGCGCACGCCCCTGGCCATCACACAATATGACATCGGGTAGTTCCGCGAGTTGGCGCAGCGCCTGCAGAACGGCCGGTAGTTCGCGGAAGGAGAGCAGGCCGGGCACATAGGGAAACTCGGTGGGACGGCGCGCGCTGGCGCTGGCGAGCGGCTCCAGATCAGGAAAACTCAACACTGCCACCGCCGCACGGGTGATCTTGCCGCCGTCCGCAAAACCGACATCGACGCCAGCGACGCGGCGAATCGTGCCCGGCAAGCGGTCAGTGCTTTGCACTCGTCCGGCCAGTTCGCGTTGCAGGGCAATCGCCTCGGTGGGCGTGAGATTCCAGGGATGTTCGATGGCTAGCCGCATGAAAAATAGGCTATGTCTGGCCCCATTTGCCCCGCTTTTACCAGGCCCCGCCGGGCTCCGTCAGGCTCCGTCCCAGTTCGAATTCGAGTTTCTGAAGGGCCCATTTCGCTTCCGCATGGGTCGAGTCCAGCAGCAGCACCCTCTGGAAGGCGGCGGCCGCCGCATCGTTTTGGCGCAGGCCGAGACGGGCGCGGCCGAGGGCCATCCAGGCTTCCGGATTGTTGGGTTCCTGTTCGCTCCACTCGCTGGCCAGGCGGGAGAGTGGCCGCCAGTTCTCCTTGGCGCCGAGATCGCAGGCGGCGAGAAAATAGCCGCTCTCCTTGCCGGGGGTTTCCCAGAAGGTATCGCCGCCGGCAACGGCTTCGACCTTGTGGTCCGCCAAGTGTCGCAGCCAGCCCACTGGCAGGGCGAAGTGGAAATTGCCGCCGGTTTTGGCCTTGAAGGTGAGGATGCCCACCAGGCGGCCTCGCCGGTCGAACAGGCCGCCGCCGCTGGCGCCGCGGTCGAACGCCGCCGAGGTCTGGATCACCTTGCCGCCGTCGCATTCGCAGGTATGCAGGCCGATGATTTTGCCAGGGCTCACGGCAAACTTGCCGCCTGGATAGCCCACCGCGCTCACAGCCAAACCCACCCGGGTCTGGCCGAGGTCGATCATTGCTATCGGCTCGGCTTGTAGGCCGGGTATGGTGAGAAAGCAGAGATCGCGGTAGGCGTCGCGCAGGTCGGCCCGCGCCAGGCGGATTTTTCCCGCCTGCTCAACCTCAATGCGAGTGGCATCGCGAATGACGTGGCAATTGGTCACCATGCGGTCGCCGGCCAGCGACACGGCGGAGCCGAGTTCCCGCATACCATCGCCGCGCGTGACCACGATTTTCGCTACCCGCGATGCCCATTCCGCCTCGCCCGCCCAGGCGCCAGCCGCGCACGCCGCCAAGCCTTGCAGCAGCGCGAGCAATACCGCTATCCGGTTGAATCCACGCGACATCGACCGCCTCCATCCGAATCCATAGCGCGAATCTAAACCGAGTCCCGAGGCTTTACAGAAAAACTTGTCAGGACTTTCGCCTCGCCACGACTAATCAGCGGACCCGACGCGAACATCACAGTTGGATTTCAGTTAGCGGCCCGGTCTCAATCGCCAGTACGGAAAAGTCGCCGTACCGAGTTCAACCCGAAGAGAAGGAGATCATCATGACACGCACGACACTATTCACCAGTCTCATCGCCGCCGGCCTGCTGGCCACATCGCCCACGTTCGCCGGGCCATGGGATGGCAACCTCGACTTGCAAGGCAGCATTCTCAATGACCTCGACAAGCCCGCCTTCGTCGGCACCGGCCTGGCCCAGGCCAGTCGTATCGATGCTTACAACGGCGCTTTCGCCGGTAACGCGGACCTCGATCAGACTCATTTCGCCACCGGTCACGCGGGTCCCGAGAAAGGTTACGGAGATACCTACGGCTGGGCCGTCCTCGATGTTGGCCGCTGAGGCTCGTTGGTAAAGCCCTGGCCGGGAGTGATCTGGGCCAGGACGTCTCCGGTTCTCAACGCCTCAGTGCCTTATTGGTGCCCCGCGTAGCGCGGTTTTCTGCCCCAGGATGATGCGTACCGGCATCTTCGCTAACACATAGTGCCAAGTAGCGCCCTCCTTGCGTTGAAAAAATATCCAAGACACAAAACGGCGCACCTCACGCCGCGTTAGTCGTCAGCCTGCCAATGGATAATCTGGAATTAATGAATGCCATGCCCTACCCGCTCATGATTGGCGCTTTGCATACCCTTGGGCAGAGGCGGTGGCGGCTCCGGGCTAATTGGGTTAAATCTATTGACCTGAACAGTGTGCGGATTATGACATTCAGTGCAAACCCACCATCTCTTCTTGCCGCCCGTAGCCCAATTACCTATTCTCTTTCCATGTAACCCAGCCCGCCAGTCAATATATATCTCACCATGGCAAGTTCCACATAATCTCTGAGGTTGATTAAAGCTTATCTCATTTCCATGGCGATCAATCAATTTGTTGCGGTTAGTCGCGCTGTGACAATCAAGACACCATATTGCCCCTCGCCCATGTTTCAACTGAAGTGAATTCTCGACTATATCTGTATGCATCGTGATCAACCTCGGTTTTTTGTCCTTTGGAAATGGTACCGTTTTGCCGTCATGACAGGTTACGCAGCCATTAGGGCCCATGTTGAAATACGTCAAATAAGGCTCTCTGGGCCTGACAACGGCATTCGCGAAATCGCCGCGCGTACGATCGGTTACTTCCGGCATTTCACCCATCGCTATGGTGCCATCGAAAGGGTCTCCATACCATAAAACCCCGGCAGTAGTTTTTGAACATCTTATATTTGGATATCCGTACTGCGGGACAACATTCTCAGTCCTGGTGACGGCCGTGTTTATTATTCTGCTTTCATAGCAGTCAGTCACTGGCTGCGCACCCTGCTTTTTAGCCTGTTCCTCGGCCGCGAAATTATTTTGCTTATGAATATCCAAGCCGCCAACTAAAGCCAAGCCGCCAGCCAGAATAGCGCAGAGGGCAAGAATAACAATTATTATGGAAGGTGCACTCTTGGTATTCATTTTAAATATATCCTTCTCTGCCTATCCACAAGTTAATTATCTGTCATAAGAGTCTTGTATTTATAGATACGGGCTATGTGGAAGTTATCGGTTTATGGTACCTTACTTCGCCAGTCAATATGCCGACTGCGCCTTTTACCAGAAGTGTTAAAGAAATCAATCCAATGGCCCAG
>Ga0210044_10000100_pt1 | contig 117300 bp, 118 predicted proteins | sample CryGey13umfilter_2_FD_183959 | JGI IMG/M metagenome (GOLD analysis project Ga0210044, IMG submission 183959) | Groundwater microbial communities from aquifer in Utah, USA - Crystal Geyser 4/9/14 3 um filter (SPAdes) (version 2) | ecosystem: Environmental > Aquatic > Deep subsurface >... | reverse complement strand
ATGACCAATCTTCGTTACATTGTCAGGCTCGCTACTTTATTCAGAGCCCTAGGTTCATCTGGTGATACAGATGGTTCACTCAAAAGCGGTGAACAGCGCTTCATACGACCTCACGTCGCACGCCCCATTGTGATTTAGAACAATTACTCATTCGAACTTTGTGTTTCTGTGTTTTCCTCATATTTACTAATGCGGAAAGCAAAAGATAAGGCCCTAGTAACTTGTTTTGTAGTATGCCTTAAAGACTGTCAAGAGGACTTATGACCCCAGTATGATGGCCACCAATCACATGGGTATAGATCTCGGTCGTTTTGACATCACTGTGTCCCAATAACTCTTGGATGGTACGAATGTCATGGCCTTTGAGTAATAAAGATGTTGCAAATGAATGGCGGAAAGTATGGGCGGTAACGCGCTTATCTATACCACAGTTAGTGGTAGCTTGCCTTAATGCACGTGAAAAAGCCGTTGGATGAATATGGTGTCTGCACACATAGTTGTCACTTGGGTGCATACAACGGCGGCTAGCAGGAAAGAGATATTGCCAATGAAACTTAGAGGCGTTACTGCGGTATTTTCTGATGAGAGAGATGGGCAATGAAGCAAGTCCAAAGCCATCTGACAAATCCGCCTCGTGGAGCTTTTTTACCTGTTTCATTTGTGACTTTAGAACATCAATCAATCCGTTAGGTAGCATACAAACTCGATCTTTTTGCCCTTTACCTCGGTATACAAAGATAGATTTAGTGGTTAGATCAATATCTTTTACCCTAAGTTTTAAGGCTTCCTTTAATCTTAGCCCTGAGCCAAATAGGATGGCACCAATTAAATAGTGGTAGCCTGACAAATTGCTGATGATCAGTTTTGCTTCTTCGTTAGACAATACCTGCGGTATTCGTTTAGGGGCTTTTGCATAGGGAAATTGTAACTCATTGGGCTCAATTTTTAACACATGGCGACAAGCAAATACAATGGCACATAGAGCCTGTTTCTGGGTGCTCGCCGACACTTCGCAATCCACTGCTAAAAAACAGAGAAATTGTTCAATCAAAGCGGGGGTTATATCAGCGCCATGACGAATATTGCAATGTCGAATGAAATAGCGGTTCCAATAGAGGTAGGATTTTTCTGTTTGATAGCTGTAATGGCGTACCCTGATCTCTGTCCGTATAGCCTCCAAAAATGTTAATTGCCCCATAACCGTTACCTTATCAATGCACTGTGTTTATATACAGTTATAGTTGAAGTTGAGATAATTGCTATGAAAAAGATGCATAAATCGTTGGATTGGCGCATCGATAATACTAACTGTTAAACATTAACTCATTATTATCAATAGTTTGTAATATATATAAAAGTGCTATGCAGACCTCGTAAACACCTATGCATCTTTTTTATCTGCTAAATTGTCATATTTAACCTGTATTTTTTGTTAAATAATATATTTACAACAAACACTTACAAGTGATATTTTGACGAAGAAACTTACAAGAAAGCAGGAGGTTATCCTGCTGCTAATCAATAAGCTGTTATGTTGCACGATGAAAATTAAACAGATTGCCATTGCCACAATTTTGCATTTTATAACTCTCGTTATTTTCGGGTTTCTGAGTTTAGGTGCAACTATGGGGCTTGGATTTAAAGATGAGTTAACACTCTTCGATGAGATTTATAAGTTTGTTTCATTAAATGGTATGAAAATCCTCTCTGGCTATGCGTGGGTCTTGTTTCAATATTTTAATGATTTACATATTGTACTTCAGTCGTTAGTTCTATTTTTAAACAGTTTAACTCAAGGTGTTTTGTTCCTTTTCCTGTATGGTAAGTGGTCAACTAGAAAAGCAACATAACAAGAAATTCAACAGGACTAAAAACAGCGGGCTGTTCGCTACGCTACCATTTTAGCCCGCTATTTTTAGCCCGTTAATTAGGCGTTATGTGTAGGAAAGGTTATGGCATCTAAGGAAGAAAAGAGAAGACGGGCTGCCTTGGTTGAATCAATGGTAGCCGAAGATACGAAGAAGGCCATTGAAGAAATGCCACTTTCGCTAAATCAGCTTGGCAAGTTATTCGATCATCTCGATGCGTATCTAGAAATTGAAGGTTGTGACCATTCTGCAAAAATAACATCTGCATTTTTAGCTAAGTTTCAACTCGATCAAAATAAAGTCTTACCTTGGCTTCAAGAACAAGGTGGTCACTGTGACTGTGAAATACTTGCGAACGTTGAAGAGAGTTGGGAAAGTGAAATTAACAAAAACACATAACCAGGCGCTCAAATCGGACTCCGTAATGTTGGCACCTTTTGCGCAAAGAAACGCACAAAAGTCGCCAACATTACTACGCCGTTTAGCTTGGCGTTAAGTGCCTATGATTCACGAGAATATAAGTAGTGTAGAAATACTCGAAAGTGATGAGCTTATCGTAGTTTTAGAAAGTGGCGGTAAACCAAGCTATCAGAATATCTATCGTGAAGCCGCCGAAGTGTATTGGGTTAATGACCTGAAGGCATTTAAATCTCCGCCGCCAAAAAAGTGGAGCCACTCTGTCTGGTTTCACCATATTGTTAAAGTGGCTGGAAATTGCTCCATTTCATTAATACTTACAAAAAATACATCTTGGGTAAATATCCCAGATTTAACAAAGGGTGAAATTTGTGCCAGTAAAAACACTTAACAAACGCTTGCAGTCTGACGTCAAAACCTCCGCGTTTTTGTGTCACTCGCTGCGCTCAAACATTAACACAAAAACACTCCAGTTTTGGCGCAGCTGAAGCGGGCGTTAGCTGTACATGACGAAACTTAAGAGATCGCTATATATTTTAGAGTTTATGATTGGCTTCGCGCCATCTTTGCTTATTCTCACTTTAGGAGTGATTTTTAGTCCTGCAATTCTAATAGGTTTATTTGCTGGGCATTCGTCATCTATATTGTTTGCTTTCTTAGTTGCTGGAGGCTTGCTTGGATTCTGGGGAGCAATAAGTTTACTTGTATTAACTTTGCACCCTGAGCAAGAAAATACGAAACCTAAAAGGCTCAAAATATATATAGTGTTAGGTGTTTTATCTTCGGCAGTGGCAAGTTACTCTGTTGGTGGTACAAACTTGTATTTGTTGCCTTTTATTATCGCTCCGTTATTTGTAACGCTACATTTGGTGTTCGTACAAAGACATTATTTGGGTGGTAGTACAGCTAACAAGTAACTAAAGCGGGACTGCTAACAGTTGGCTCAGTTCCACTTCGTTTCACATTTTAGCCAACAATTATCAGCCCCTTAGTTGGGCGTTAATCCATAGAAATTTTAATCCTAAACTTACGAATTAGATTTGGAAACCTAGCTCGTTTCTGTCCAAAAACGGTTTAGTAAATGGCCCATTTATACCTATAATACAAATTTTGTAAGAGGAGTTCCTTTGTGAAAAAACATGGCTCAGCAAAAGGTATTTTAAAGGATATTAAAATAGACGGTTCTTTAAATGATGATGAATCTTTGCTATTTGCTATAGATGAAGATTGTGAAATAGCTGAAATAGTTCATCGGCGACGTGATCAAGAAGAAATCGAAATTGGGATTGATGACTTGTAATAGTCTTTAATGAAAACTAACTGTCCATAACTAATTTCTTGATGAATTTATCTAAAGTTCCAATAGAGATTGTTTGCATCCTAACTAATTTTTTTCATGTTGTCATTCCATGAGAGAGTTTATTTAGTTCTTCTGAAACAAGTTTAATACCCATTACTGTATCAAGATAATTCAGCGGGGTTTCATTGTATAATTGGAGGTTTGGAGTGTTTAACCATTTCAAAGCGGCTGCATTATTACCGTGATATTGCTCGGCTTGAGCTAAAACTTCAATAATCATTAACATACGTTCGCTCTGATTCGGGGATAGTCGACAAACAAATTTTAAACTTGTGCTACCTGAAGCTTTTCCTATCAGCAAGATTACATGCTTTTTATTCAATCCCATTAATCTTGCTGCTTCATCCAGCATTGCTTCAGGTAAACCTATTTTGAGAAACTGAATAATGTTAAGTAATGAATCATCCTTAAAATCAAAGTCTTTGCCACCAAGTATATAGAAAGCTTTCTGATACATAGATTGTCCTAAACAATTTTTTTGATAAATACATTTGATTCTGTAACGATATCAAGTTGCTTTTACTGAACTCACCGTAAAAGTAACTTGTTGCGGCTTGCCCTGCAACGACCTTGTAAATATAGGTTTAGAAACTACAGGTGAGTAGTGATGATCAACTTTTTCGCATTCATCTATGTGTTGAATTAATGCTTTGATCGCATTTTTATATTGTTCAGGAACTCTCATCACTATCGTTTTTTCATATCTAGTCTTGCGGCCAGCACCTTTACGTACACCACCATGCGCCCCTTTATGAGCATCACTTTTATCTGCCATACTTAGAACCTCTTGATTACGTAACGATATCAAGGTAGCTTGATTTGGTTACATAATCAAATAAAACGTTACAAGTTTGGGCTAATCCCCCCTAAAAATAGTAGATTTCAAAAGTAGAATTTTCTCGTAATATATACGCAGGGAGATTCTGCATGAAAACATCAAAATTTAGCGACAGCCAAATCCTAGCAATCCTTAAACAAGCCGAAGCTGGCACCCCAGTTCCGGGGCTTTGCCGTGAGCATGGCATGAGCTCTGCGACCTTCTACAAATGGCGCGCCAAATTCGGTGGCATGGACGCTTCTATGATGGCGCGATTGAAGGAGTTAGAGGCTGAGAATTCACGACTCAAAAAAATGTATGCCGAAGAGCGACTCAAAGCTGAAATACTCAAAGAGGCCATCGAAAAAAAGTGGTAAAGCCGTCGCGGCGGCGGGAGCTGGCGCAAAAGGCGGTGAGCCATTTCGATCGCATTTGCGTGTGCCTTGTTTGGACTCAGTGAGAGCTGTTATCGCTATCAGGCAAAACTCAGTGATGAAAACGCTGCAATAGCCGACTGGTTACAGCAACTGACATCAACCCATCGGAGTTGGGGGTTTGGGCTATGTTATTACTTTTTACGTAACGTGAAACGCTACCGATGGAACCATAAGCGGGTGTATAGGATTTACCGAGAATTGGAGCTAAATCTACGAATTAAGCCGAGGAAACGCTTGAAGCGTGATAAACCGGACACATTGGCGGTGCCAGAGGCAATCAATGAATGTTGGTCCATGGACTTTATGCACGACCAACTGGAAGATGGTCGCAGCATTAGGTTATTGAACGTGATTGATGATTACAACCGTGAAGGCTTGGCGATAGAAGTCGACTTCTCCTTACCTGCGGAGCGTGTGGTGAGAACATTGGATCAAATCATCGAATGGCGTGGAAAACCAAAACAGATACGCAGTGATAATGGTCCAGAGTATATAAGTGCGGTACTGGCTGCCTGGGCTGAAAAACACAATGTAGAACTGAAATTTATTCAGCCTGGCAATCCACAGCAGAATGCCTATGTAGAACGCTATAATCGGACTGTGCGATACGAATGGCTGAGCCAATATCTTTGGAATAGTATTGCCGAGGTACAGGAACATGCGACACAATGGCTATGGTTTTATAACAATGAAAGACCCAATACAGCAATTGGTGGTGTCCCACCAAAGCAAAAACTGGCACTAGTGGCCTAAGTCTCTACTTTTGACCTCAGCTAAAAATGGGGAGATTACCAGACGGTCGAAACGGCGATGTAATAGTTGCCAATTTTAATGGCGAGTTTGTCTGCAAGATTCTAGATACCAAGCTGCGTGTTCTCCATTCCTCTAATCAACAATACCAACCTGTCACAATTCATGAATACGATTATTTTAGTATTGAAGGCGTAGTCACACGTTCTATTCGTTGCCACCGTCAAAGCCCTTTGTTGTGGGGTAATTAGATGTTTGCTCTAGTTGACGCGAATAGCTTCTATTGCAGTGCAGAACAAGTCTTTCGCCCTGATTGGCGTGGTAAGCCTGTTATTGTGTTGAGTAACAACGATGGGATGATTGTTGCTGCTAATCGTCAAGCTAAAGAGGCTGGAATTGGGAAGTTTCTACCTTACTTTCAAGTTAAAGCCTTATGCGCCAAACGTGGTGTTATTGTCTGTTCCTCAAACTATGAACTTTATGCTGACTTATCTAGCAAAATGATGGATATCATTGGCCGCTTTGCCCCTGAGCAACATGTCTACTCTATTGATGAAAGCTTCCTCTCTTTTAAAAACTGCTATCCCGCTATCAAATGCCTCCTTACGCAAGGCCAGTTAATCCGCCGTGCTGTGTGGAAAGAAGCGCGGCTAGCAGTCTGTGTGGGTATTGGTGAAACGCTTACTCTTTCTAAAATAGCCAACCATGCAGCTAAGAAGATTGAGGGCTACAAAGGAGTTTGTTTCATTAGTAATGAGCAAGAGCGTATAGTTATTTTAAAGCAGCTTGCTGTAGGGGATGTATGGGGGATAGGCCGCCGAATAAGTAAGAAGCTTGAATTAATGAATATCCGTACTGCGTTTCAACTTGCGTCTATGCCGCCGACACTGGCAAGAAAGCAATTTAGTATTGAAATAGAACGTACCGTTCGTGAGCTTAACGGCCAAGCCTGTAAAATATGGGATGAGTCGAGGGCAGATAAAAAGCAGATATTTTCGACTAGAAGCGTAGGTGAGCGCATCACAGATTATTCGTCGTTATTACAAGCATTGAGTAAGCATGTTGCTATCGCAGCGAGTAAAGCACGTAAGCAAGGTTCAAACTGCAAGACCTTGCTGATTTTTGCCAGTAATTCACCCCATGATGAACGGCCTGTAAGCTATAAAGCTATTGTACATTTTCCATGTCCAACCAACTGCACTGTTGAGCTAACCAAAGCTATGAGTGAGGCCGCACCAAAGCTATTTCGTGAGTTCGTACATTATTACAAAATCGGTATAGGGCTTATCGATTTAGCTAGCGAAAAACATAACCAATTCGATTTATTTAACCCTTCAAAGGCTAATCCCGCTTTGATGAATACGCTAGATGACATTAACCAACGCTATGGCAGTGATACGATGTTTCTAGCAGCTCAAGGCATAGAGCACAAGTGGTCAATGCGCCGTGATTTGCTAACGCCACAATACACAACCAAATGGTTCAGTGTACCCAGCATTAAGTGCTAACTAGGTTTTTGCTTTGATTAATGTTTTCACTGTTAGTATCACTCATATGCTTGGTTTAATTAGATAAATCAGACATTAGCTAATCACTGTTCCTTAGCTTGAAGCATTCGATGAACCTTCTTAAAATTGGTCTACCTTTCTTTTTACTGGCTTTTAGCTCAACAGCTATTGCAGCTGGAAATACGCGGCTTAGGAGGAGTTATTTATGTGCATATATGCTATGAGTATTGATTTTAAGGGCTTCTACAATACATATGGTCTAATAACAACATGTATTATATTGGAGCGTTTATTAATAACATGAATTTTAATGTGTAATCAGTAGTCCTTCACTGCTAAAAGATTGCTTCGTGTTTAAGTTAACTTACGTGAATAAAGTAATAATAAAAATTTGTTCCAGTCACTGTAATATTCTTCAATAATGAGCTAGCTAATGATGATGATCGTTAGCTGCAATCCGGTATGATGTGATTAAGTTGGCTTACTCAAGCTCGATATACCAGAAATCTCTATAAGAGAAACTGTTGCACTTACTTCAGCTCAGATTAATGGACAGTATTTATTTTGATAAAGTAACAAAATCAAGTTTTTGAAACGGAATGATGATACGTTAAGAGCTTGTATGTGAGTATTTTTGTTAAAAATGCTGCATTTACTTAAAACTTTGTACAGAGCCTGTACATATACCGTTCCAGCAAAACTAATGAATCCTAGTCAATGCATTTTATTAGCGATAACTTGTTTTCAGGCAGATTTTAATGTCATCGATGACTACCACTGTGAAGCGTTGCTATCGAATTGTACTTGAGTTCACCTCGTCATTCGCGAGTATTTAACTTTAATTTTAACTTTAAAATTTTATAGGCTCTTGTACATTCTTAAATAACAGGTTTAATATTCAGCGGGTAAAACACCGCCATCAGTCTTGAACAGAGTTAAATATGCATTGATTTTTTTATGGGGAATGTTAAAATCAAAATGTATCTAAATTGGGGTTAGCATGATTAAATTAGTATCGACAATTTTAATTTTTGTATGGGTTGTGTTTCAACCTATGACAAATATTGTCGATGCTCACCCGCTAAAAGCTTATGCTGAGATTTTATCAAGTACACCAATCGATAATAATGTATCAGTTATCAAAACACCTCCAGTTCATGATGTATCTACGACTGATATTCCTTCTTCAAATGAAATGTTTCACTGCCACCACCACAGTAGTCATTGCCATATCTATTTGTTAAGTGTCTATGAGGCTGAAACTGATATCCTCACAAAATACGCTCCATACAACTCATATTTATTTTCTATTCCAGAAACTCCTTTTTCAGCTTCAATTCGTCCTCCGATCGCCTAATTTTTATTCTAAGTCAATTTTTGCAAATGATAGAGTTTGCGCATTTTTATATCTTAAATAATTAGGTATTACAATATGTTAATGTTAAATCGTCCTCCAAAACTAGTTTTGGAGCTCTCGAGTCGTATTTATAATATACGGATTATTTCGTGTGTTTTCCTTGTGGCATTCTCCTTTACAATCAGCGCAGCAAGAGCATCATCGGCAGATCAAGCTATATCGCTGCCAACTGCAATGCAGCGTTCACTATCACAAAATCCTTCTCTTAAATTTTTTCCGTATCGAATTGATGCTCTGAATGGTCAAATGGAAACTGCTAAATTATCACCTGCTTATGAATTAGGTTTTGATACTGAAAATGTTGGAGGAACTGGAAATTACAACGGTATTAGTGGAGCTGAGTTCACTATAGCTTTATCCTCAGTTTTTGAAATGGATAACAAGCGTTTAGCTAGAATTGGGACTGTATCTTCTGAATTGTCATTATTAGAAGCAAGCAGGCAGGTTGAGTCACTGGCTTTACTTGGTGATGTTACTCGTCGTTATGTTGATGTACTTGCTGCACAAGAACAAGTTGTTCTTGCACAGGAGGCTACTCAACTAAGCATTGATACTTTGGATATTGTAAAAAAACGCGCTGCTGCAGGTGCTACACCCGATGCAGAAGTTAAACGAGCATTAGCAGCCTTAGAGCAAGCCAGGCTATCATTATTTGCCGAACAGCAACGCTTATCTTACTTAAAAGTTTCGTTATCGAGTTTGTGGGGATCATCCTCACCTGACTTTGAGAATGTTGAGGGGAATTTATTTCAGTTTGGGGAAGATATCTCATTTGAACAATTGTTTGAAAGAGTCAAACTTAACCCTGCAATAGAGATTTTTGCATCAGAAGCTCGTTTAAAAGATGCTGAAATACGTGTTGCTAAAACACAGTCAAAATCTGACATTAGTTGGTCTGTGGGGGTTCGTCGAGCTCAAGATACAAACGATACAGCACTCGTAGCTGGCTTCAGTATGCCTTTATTTTCTGGCTCTAGGAATCAAGGTGCTATTTCAACAGCCATTGCAGAAAAAAATCAAGTATTCGTAAAACGTGATGTCATGTTATTGGATATGCATAATCAGTTATTTCGAGCTTTTTACAATAGAAAACAAGCTATTTTAGTCGTTAACTCATTGCGTTCCACCATCATCCCTTCTTTAGAGCAAGCACTGATTGAAACTCAAGATGCATATCAGCGTGGAAGGTACGGTTATCTGGATTATGTGAGCTCTCGTCAGGAGTTGTTAAGTGCAAGACGTACATTAATTGAAGCTGCAGGTTCAGCATTAACTTATGGTGCAGAAATCGAACAATTGACATCAGAGCCTTTAGCTAGCTCGCAATATAACGAGAACATCAAATTATCAGGAATATCTCAATGAAATTAATTTCTAGTTTTACAAAAGTTCTATTCTTAACCAGCTTCTTATTTTTTACAGGGTCTATTTTTGCAGAGTCTGGTCATGGAGATGAATCAGAACATGAAGAGGAAGGGCATATAGAATTATCTAACGAGCAAATACAGCATGCCGGAATAGTGGTTAGCACCGTTGGTGCCAATGTTATTCGTGATGTATTACCTGTTTATGGTTTGGTTGCTACTAATGCTGAAAGTTTGCAAGTGGTTAATGCCAGATTTGATGGTGTGGTACGTGATGTAAAGAAGAGCATCGGTGATCCGGTCCGTAAAGGTGAAACATTGTTAATTGTTGAAGCAAATGAAAGCTTGAAAAACTATTCAATAACTTCTGAAATTAATGGATATATCACACAGCGAAATATAAATATTGGAGAGAAAACAAATGAAACTCCTTTACTGGTGATTCAAGATTTTTCTACTGTTTGGGTAGAATTAAGCATATTTCCGAAGGATCTTCCTTTGGTCAAATTAAATCAGACGGTTAACATACAAAGTACTGATTTAAAAAATATTTCAGAAGGTAAAATTATTTATATTTCACCATTTGGACAAGTGCAAAGCCAAGCCACTAAAGCTCGTGTTCTACTTGAAAACAGCAACAACATTTGGAAGCCGGGCTTATTTGTTAATGCCAACATTACACTTGATGAAATAAATGCGCCAGTTTCTATACGTAATGAAGCAATACAAGTTATTGAAGATAAAAATGTAGTTTTTGTCAAAGGTGAATCTGGGTTTGAACCACGCGAAGTGAGCCTTGGTCGAACAGATGGTCAATATAGTGAAGTTCTAACGGGTTTGTCGGTTGGTGAAATGTATGTGAGTAACAATAGCTTTGTTTTGAAGTCTGAGTTGGGGAAAGAGGATGCTGAACATGGGCATTAAATTTTTTATGCGTCTTCGTTTACCTTTATACCTTATTTATGTTTTTAAATTTAGACATAATCGGTTGTGTGCTTCAAATAGGAGTTTTAAATGATTGATAAACTCATTCAATTTTCCATAACCCGCCGGTGGTTGGTTATGTTTTTTGTTTTGCTAACGGGTGCACTAGGCGTTTGGAATTATCAACATCTTCCTATTGATGCTGTACCTGATATTACCAATGTTCAAGTTCAAATTAACACAGAAGCACCTGGGTATTCACCACTAGAAGTTGAGCAGCGAGTCACCTATTTGGTTGAAATGTCAATTGCAGGTTTACCTTATGTTGAGAGTACTAGATCGCTATCTCGTTACGCACTCTCACAAGTTACTGTTGTGTTTGAGAAAGGAACTGATATTTATTTTGCTCGGAATCTTATTAACGAACGTTTGCAACAAGCTAAAAGTGAGATGCCGTCAGGTATTGAGCCCGTAATGGGACCTGTTGCAACTGGATTAGGTGAAATCTTTCACTATTCAGTTCATGCAGCGCCAGGGGCTTTGCAAGCAGATGGACAACCTTACGATGCAACAGCTTTGCGTACATTGCAAGATTGGGTTATTCGTCCTCAATTGCGTTTGGTTGAGGGGGTTACTGAAGTAAATACAATCGGAGGGTATGAAAAGGAGTTTCATATTACACCAGAACCTTCAAAGCTATTGGCTTACCAAATTAGTTTTGATGATTTAGTCGCTGCGTTGCAGAAAAATAATTCGAATGTAGGTGCTGGGTATATAGAGAAAAATGGTGAACAATATTTGATCCGTGCTCCAGGTCAGGTTACTGATATTTCATCGATTAAGCAGATCATTGTTGCTCGTAGGGATGGAATTCCTATTACCGTAGGTGATGTTGCAGAGATTGGGTTTGGTAAACAGCTTAGAACTGGTGCTGCAACTCGCGATGGCGAAGAAACTGTGTTGGGCACAGCTGTTATGTTGCTTGGCGGAAATAGTAGAACTGTTTCTCAGGCAGTATCAGCAAAATTGCTTGAGATTAATAAAACTCTTCCAGAAGGTGTGATTGCTGAACCAGTTTACGATCGTACTGTATTGGTAGATAAGACGATTGCAACAGTTCAGACCAATTTAGCTGAAGGTGCTGTGTTGGTCATTGTCGTTCTTCTCGTTATGCTGGGTAATGTTAGGGCTGCTTTATTAACTGCCATGGTGATCCCTTTATCGATGTTGATGTTGATGACTGGCATGGTAGAAACCAAAGTAAGCGCAAATCTCATGAGTCTAGGTGCACTTGATTTTGGGTTAATTGTTGACGGTGCTGTAATCATAGTTGAGAACTGTATTTTAAGGCTGGCAGGAAGACAGCATCACCTGGGGCGAATATTGACATTGGATGAACGTTTTCAGACCGTCTTTACGGCTACCCGTGAAGTGTTTACTCCAAGTCTGATAAGTGTTTTAGTTGTTATTATGGTCAATTTGCCAATTTTGGCGCTGACAGGTGTCGAAGGTAAAATGTTTACTCCAATGGCAATGGCCGTAATCATGGCTTTATTGTCTGCACTTGTATTGTCTCTCACTTTTGTTCCTGCGGCAGTCGCTTTGTTTATGACAGGCCACATAGAAGAAAAAGACAACTTTATCGTCAGTCAATCTAAACGATTATATCTGCCAATTTTGTCGATTGTGTTGAGATTCCGAGTACTTGTAATTTCAATAGCATTGATATTTGTGATTTTAGTCGGATTTGTTGCAACAAAAATGGGAACCGAGTTTGTTCCTAATCTTGATGAGGGCGATATTGCGATCCAAGCACTTCGAATTCCAGGGACCAGTTTAACTCAATCATTAGATATGCAGTTTAAGTTGGAGAAGGCAATTCTAGAGATTCCGGAGGTTAAAACTTATTTCTCGAGAGTTGGTACTGCAGAGGTTGCGAGTGATCCTATGGGGCCAAATATATCTGATGGTTATGTGATGCTTAAGGATCATAGTGAGTGGCCAAATCCTGAAAAGACTAAGGCTCAACTTTTAGAAGAAATAAGTGAAAAACTAGCCTTACTACCAGGTAATGCTTTCGAAATAAGCCAACCTATTCAACTTCGGTTTAACGAATTGATTTCAGGTGTCAGATCTGATTTAGGTATAAAAATTTTTGGAGATGATTTATCTAAATTACTGAGTTCAGGTGCTGAAATAGCAAAAGTGTTAAGTAGTATTGAAGGGGCTGAAGGCGTAAAAGTAGAGCAAGTTTCTGGATTACCCATCTTATCAATTGATGCTGACAGAGCTGCTATGTACCGTTTAGGCTTAAACGTCTCGGATGTCCAAGATGTAGTTGCTGCTGCAACGGGAGGTGAGAGTGCTGGCTTGATTTTTGATGGTGATCAACGTTTATCAATCGTTGTAAGGGTTGATGAGAGGGTTCGAGGAAATTTAGAAGCGTTAGAGCGTTTACCTATTCCGTTACCTGAAGGTGGTTATGTACCATTAAGAGAAGTCGCTAAACTTACTTTAGCACCTGGCCCTAATCAGATTTCACGTGAAAATGGAAAACGAAGATTGGTCGTTAGCGCGAACGTCCGTGGTAGAGATCTAGGCGGATTTGTTGCAGAAGTACAAAGTAAGGTTGCTGAGCAAGTCAAATTATCTCCAGGATATTGGTTAGAATACGGTGGTACTTTTGAGCAATTACAATCTGCTTCTGATCGTTTAACTATACTTGTGCCTATAACATTGATAATGATATTTGCTCTTTTAATGATGACATTTGGCTCCGCAAAAGACGCAGCTTTAGTCTTTAGTGGAGTACCACTAGCCCTTACTGGAGGCGTCATAGCTTTATGGTTGCGTGATATCCCTCTATCTATTACAGCTGGTGTAGGTTTTATTACTTTGTGCGGCGTTTCTGTTTTGACGGGGGTTATGATGGTATCTGCATTTAAAGATGAACTGGATCGTGGAAGTCCTATCGATCAAGCTATTCAAACTGGTGCAATGTTGCGATTAAGACCAATTATGATGGTTGCACTTGTTGCAGCATTAGGGTTTTTACCAATGGCGCTTAATACTAGCACTGGTGCAGAAGTCCAGAGACCACTAGCTACAGTCGTTATTGGTGGGATCATTTCATCAACATTACTCACTTTATTAGTATTACCTGGCTTGTACAGACTTACTTGGCGAAAGACGAAACAGCTAAAATAGTAATTAAAATTTAAGTATGAAGAAGGGATTGCGGTGTTCGAGTTGTCCGTAATCCCTTTAAATATAATTTCAAATTGACAGGTAAAAATATGAAAAAAATTACTGCATTAATTCACCATGTAAGGTCTGCCGATGTTATACAAGCATTACAAGATTCTGGCTACGGAAATATATCAATATTTGATGTCAAAGGAACATTGAAAGCTCTTCGGGAAAGTGAGTTAGCATATTCTTCTGAAGCTGGTGTTACTATCTCTGAAGTTCAGCTATCTCTTATATGTGAAGATGAACAAGTAGATGAAGTTATATCAATTATTAGAAAAATAGGTAAAATTGGAACGGAAATTTCTGGGTGGGTTTACGTTAGTCCAATTGACACAATCCTTCCAATTGGTGGCATTTAGATACTTAGTTTAAAATAATAAGGGCATATTTATGAGATATTTATTTGCTTTTTTAGTTATCGTTACTTCTTTTAATTGTAATTATTCTTTTGCGCATCTAGATAGAATGAAAAGCATGGATCATTCAAGAAATAGTCATATGAATGAGAAGAAGGTAATTAGCATTACCATTAAAACAATAAATAAAATGACATTCAAAGATTTAGGTTATGAGGCTGGTAAGCTGCCATCTTCATGGGAAACCATTAACAATGCAGATGTAAATATTGTAAATGTTCATGAAGGAAGTTATGTCGTGAGTGCTACGAACTCACAAGTTAAACAGACATTATATTTTAGAATTGATGACGATGGTGATGTCGTTGCAGTATCTGAGAATAAGGGCTTTTAATAAGCGGTAAGTAATGAAATAGTGATTGTCAAACGACTACTTCTAATTGAAGTAGTCGCAACCATTGTTCTTACTAAATTAGGATAAGAACAAGGCGTCTAAAGGCGGCACTACCAACTTAGAAGCCTGTTGGTAATCATGGCAATTGCACCATCATCCTAATTGTTTACTATTACACATTATGAGAGTCTGAGTTAGTTAACTTGAAATGGTCGCATAATCATGTGAATCGCTTTGGTAATGGTGTCCCAGTGTTCATTCGTTGAGTGTAAAAACATCTGCACATAGCCAAAACTCAAACGCGATTATCCTGACTTACAATACATCCTCATTAGCGAAAGTACTATTAGCTACACTTATGATGACCAATCAATAAAGTAGGAGGTCACCATGGTCTCATCAAACAAAAAAAATCATAGCGGAGTCAAAAAGCCTTTTCGGCTCGAAGAGATTTGGCGTATTCGAACTAGGCTAGAAATAGAAAATAGCCTTATGCAACTAGCGTTACTCAATTTGGCAATCGATAGTAAACTCAGAGCAAGTGACCTACTTCCTCTGAGGGTTTGTGATATATCGTCACAAGAACGAATGTTTGCAAGAGTTAAGCTTATTCAGCAGAAAACGGATGTTGAAGTCCAGTTTGAAGTCACTGCTAGAACTCAACAAAGTCTGATGAAATGGATTTTTGTCGCAGCTCTAAAGACAAGTGATTATTTATTTCCAAGCTTAATACGAAATGAGCAACCGATTAGCTATTCGTATTATCGTTCTCTTGTCAGGTCGTGGGCATCAAATATTGGTCTAGATCCTAACTTGTATGGGACTCACTCAATGAGACGAACCAAAGCAACATTAGTCTATGCAAAAACTAAGGATATTCGAGCCGTCCAACTTTTACTCGGACATACTAGAGTAGACAACACAATTCGTTATCTTGGTGTTGAATTGGAGGATGCTCTTACACTTTCAGAATCTACTGATTGTTAATACGGTATGCCCCCAGAACCTAAGGCTATTTTTCGTGGTATTCTGACTATTAATCAATGACTTATAATATCTTTGGGTCATATATATGTAAAGAATTTATTGATTGAAACTAATCACTAAAAACACCTGTATATCGAGCTTTGCTATACTTATTATAATGCAAACCATATATTTTAGAGTATAAAATCTAACTCACTTTTGTCCAAAAGTGAGTTTCAAAGTGATCAAACTTTATATCAAAAAATGAAATTTGTCCTCTGATAATTTATCAAACTATTGCGTCATTACCGTTCATGAAAACCTTAATTTATTATCAAACTTTAATATGGTCATACAGCTGTTTAAAATTTGGCTTAAAAGTGAGTTGCCAGCTAATACATCACATTTAATTTGGCACATTTAATCAACGCACTAATCAAAGGAAATTTTTTATTATTTTGCTTAAAAATCGCGATTTGAGTGGAGAGTTTTTTGTAATTTCGTAGCTGTTTGACAACTTGTTCAGGTTTGTATTCATATTTTTTAGATAAATTTGTGATGAGATCCACGTCGAATGGCGCCGAATTGTTCATGGCTTCATAGATTGCCAGTGACCCTTGCTCAATGAGTAATTTTTTATACGAACTTTTATAGAGCAACTTCTGTTTAACTCTATGTTTGTGCAATTTGAAGGTAGCCAAATTTTTCAGGGCATTGATGTCAAGAATGATTTCACTTTCATTGTAGCCAGCCATAGACATAAGCGAGGACCTAAATTCATCATATGATTGAAAATGTGTGGAATATAATAAGTATACAAACCGATCTCTTCTGGCTAAATCATGTTGATCGGGTTCACTAATTGGTTCTCTATCAACCCCAATAGCGTTTTCATTAATCTCATTGTGTATTTCTTGGTATTTGTTAAATGAACCGTGTGTCATCTACTAGAAGGCCCCAAAACGTGTCATGACTGATAACAAATACTCAGTTTGTGCCCTAGAACATGGCTCTATACTTGATCGTTTCATACTGTAAAACTCCCCTTTAAAATACACAAACGCAGGTTTACGTGAGCATAATGGTGACTCTTGCTCACTGTTAGTCGCTATATAAATACTGAATAGATCATTGCTGTAAACTAACTTAGTAGATGAAATCATAGGTCTTGCATTCATAACAGATACTCCTTGTATATTCTTATATTTTACCCTAATAAATCAATTTTCTATTCTATTTCAGGTACTATTTTGGACTTGCTAAAAATACTAACATCACTATATATCTACCGCATAGTGACCACTATTTGATTGCCAACAATTGAATCAAGTAAGATTTTTCGATACTAATATGGCTAAATTTGCCCAACGCGCCAAAAATGTAAAGTTAGCTTTAAGCTCTAAAATTCATCACTTGAATTTTCGTTCTCAATCAGCGCTTGCTTCCAATATTCTGGTTCAGCATATCGAGCAACCAATGCATCGATATCTATTTTTGAGGTTGATGGACTAAACTCAAAATTGCCATACATATTGATGTGCTGCCATGCAACGGGCGAAATACTGTGAAGCTGAGCCAGTGCGTTTTGATCTCCTACTGTTTGCTTCTGTTCATAGACACGAGATAGCAGCACTGTGTTGTAGTAAATGACCGCATTGGTGATGAGCCGAGAGCATTCATTCCAAATTTGTTGCTCCTCTTCCGTTTTTACTCTGAATTTTCCACCGTTAACAAATGCAACTGCTCGCCTGAGACGATGATAGGCTTCACCACGATTTAATGCTTTTTGTACACATTGACGTAAGCCAACATCGTCGACAAAGTCGAGAATGTATAGCGTTCGGCATATGTTTTCCAACTCCCATAATGCTTTCTTGGTCTGATTCTGACGCGAATAGCTCGAGAGTTTGCGAACAATCGTGGCTTGAGTAACATCTTTTTGAGCTAGCGATGCCATGATACGTTGAATATTGGGCCATTCACGTTCAATCAATTCATCGTTGGTTTTTCGGGCAGGCTTTATTAGCCAGTCACCACACTCATTGGGATGTTGTGAGCCGACTAACGTATCCATTTTCTTATGCAAATCACGATAACGAGGTGCAAAATGATATCCAAATGCATGCAAAATCCAAAAATTAACCTGATTGGTGCCATGGGTGTCAGTGGAATGCCGTTCTGGCTTTATATCAGAGGTATTGTTATGCAATAAATCGAAAACGTAATGGCTTTCATGTTCGTGAGTCCCAATAATCTTTGCATTTATAGGAACATGATTTGCGACCAACGTGTAGGCGCTGACACCTTTCTGTAAACCAAAATACTTAGGAGAATATCGAGCGTTAAGGGTGTTAATTTGCGTTTCCATCCGCTGGCCATCGCTACTTGAATGGAGCGAGTCCTGAATATCATAGAGATGAAATGCGGGTAGCTGGCTGGTTGCATTACTAATCGCATCATTAGCCGCTCGCAACGTCTCCAAGCGTAGATAATTTCTAGACGTCCCCGCCATTGATGCTGAGCTAAGGCCTGAAACCTCAGCCATTTTTGCTAACCCCATGTTTGTTCCCATCGCAACAATACAGGCGAAAATTTCACGGGGATCAGCTTCATGCTTTACATAACGATCTAATACATGGGTAAATGCATTTAAAAATCCAGTATTACCCGCAACAAACCACAGTAGATCCGCAATACCAATTCCTGGTAACTGGCTGTAAAAATCGCTATTAACGGATTCATCACTGCTCGGATAAAGCAGCTTCCAACGACGCTTTTCGGCAGCCCCAATTACTTTAATATGTTTGTTGACCCCATCAGAAATATGTTGGTTAATCGCACTATAACGTGCTGCTAGCATAGTATGAAATACAGCCAGAGTATCTTGGATAGGGGCCAATAAAATGGGTGCACCAATATCTTGCAATACTCGTTCTTTATCCTGCCATCTAAGATCGCTTATTAAGTCATCTTCAAAGCGGCGAAATTCATTACTATGTTTAACGTACACATCACCCGCTTCCAGTGAGTTGCGTAGTAGGCGATAGACCAAAAACTCATAGCGATCTACATCTAGCGTTTTAAATGTTTTACCCTCTTTACTAAACAAATATCGGCGTAAACCTTTAGGAATAATCTCAGTCGGAAATACATTAGGATCAGTTTGCCTTGGTGATTTTTCTGTGCGTAACAAGTTTTGTAAAAAACCGATAGCTTCAAGCAAAGGAGAGTCTTCTACACGTCCGGCAAAATCCAGATCAGTAAAAAGTTGCCTTAAGTTACGTTTGAATGTGGCGGATAATTTTGTGTAATGTAACCATTCAAATGCCGTTTTGTCGAAAGCAATATTGCGTAAGTAATCAGCAACTAATGGGAATCTCTCTTGTTCAAGCAATGCATAGGCTTTTTCTTTAATAATGGAAAAAGGTGTGTCATCGGTGATGGTGTCATCCGTAAACAGGCTCAATACATGACCCGCAGCCTGTAAATTTTTCGCTGCATTGGTAACCGCATTATTCATTGCTTCTTCAGCGGCACGCTTGGCCTGTTTCTCGTATTGATCGACCCAATGGAGCAATGCTTCAATTAAGTTGTCATTAATTTGCTGAAACCGATGAAAAGCAAAAAACAGCAGATATAACTGAGCAGTCTCTTTTTTCATGCGTTGAAGTTTATAAGTGGTATAAAACTTAACCATAGAAGCATAATACTTGCCGCTTTCATTGGAGATCCCCGCTGTTATGAGGAACTGCTTGGCAAACTCATGTAGAGGCTGGAAAAACTGCCGCCGTGCGACTTCATGTCGCAATTCTTTATAACTGAAATCTTTAGCTTCATGTTTTAATGCGCTGACGCGAAATACTCCTGAATCAGCCCGAAGCAAAGCCGCTAATTGCTGATCGATAAGTGAAGTCATGCAAGTGCTAAGTAATCGAGCAATACGGGTGCGTTCATAAGCCACCACTCTACCAATCATCTCTTGCATATACCGATAACTGGGCATGACAATACGGTGTAATGCTAAGTATTGGGTTAATTCACGAAAGATAAAGATAGGTTGTGTCGATAGCATCGCAACCCGCTGTGCTTTATCTTCCAAATCAACTTTTACCTCATTATCACATTGTTTATACTGGAATAAATCAAGAATTGCTCGTTGTTGTTCAGCCCTAATCGGTCTTGAGGGACTTTTCAGCCTTGAAAGCGTTTTGGTGGGAAAGTACAGCGCGGCAATGTAATCCAAGTCATTTAGTACTGACGATTCTTGTTCATAACTGAAAAACTGCCGTTTGGCTTTGAAATAGCCCAGTTGCAATACTAAATGGGCTGCCACAGAAAACGTTCGGGTATTGTCGAATAGCTCGCGCTCTTTAGCACTTAAGTCAAAATATAATCGACGATCATCATCTGAGAAATGAGGTAATCCAAACAGTTCATCTATTTCATCAGTTGACAAAATAGATAGCCGCCGAACGTCATTTTTCATGGTGCCCCCCCTATTTCAATACATCAAATAATTTCCCGCTCCGCGAGATGTGCAAGTGGAACCATACTTTTATGTAAGATCCCAAATACAACGAATTGATGCTCATGTTGGATGTAATAGATGACATGACTTGAATAAGGGAAGCTAAACACATTCACGCGTACCTCGGGTCTATTTTTCCCAAGGGTGGGTGTTTCAGCCAGCAGCTGAATCGTTTGTCTAAGTCCTGATAAATATGTCTTCGACTGAGTCGTTCCCCATTGGGCTAACGTAAAGCGGTGAATACCTATCAGATCAGATTGTGCATCGGGCGTTAAATGATAAGTTACCGGCATTAGTCATACTGCCCTGCGGCCAGCTCATCAAAAAAGGTATTACCATCAACCAAATTGCCCATTTTGATGTCAGTCATGGCTTTCACCGCTTTGGATTGAAGCAAATGTAATTTTAGTGTCTCGATACTTTGGTACGCATCAGCTGAAATAACAACGGCCACAGGCTTGCCATTTTTATTAATTTGGATTGGAGCTTGTTGAGCTTTGAGCAACAAATCTCCAAAGTGAATTTTTGCTTCATTGGCTGAAAGAGTGTTCATTTATCACCTTTAAACGAATCGTTCGATTCGCTCAATTTACACCAGTTGGGCGATAAAAGTCAAAAATGCACCTTATCAAAATGTATACAATTTGATAGAGTAATTTATCACCTATCAAAACTACTATCATAAGTCGGTTATCAAAATCTCTAAAGAGATTATGGCAAATTTTTAATTTTTAGGTTTAAGGTGTATTTGATATTGAAAACAAGTTGTTACCTCGTGCATAAATCTAACTTTACACTTTTGGCGCGTTGGGCAAATTTAGCCATCAAGCAGGGCACGGTGACGGCCTCGCTGATGCTGCGCAAGCTCGGCAGCTATCCGCGCCAAAACGGCTTGGCCGTCGCCCTGCGCGAGCTGGGGCGCATCGAGCGCACGCTGTTCATTCTGGATTGGCTGCAAAGCGTGGAGCTGCGCCGCCGCGTCCATGCGGGGCTGAATAAGGGCGAGGCGCGCAACGCGCTGGCCAGGGCGGTCTTCTTCTACCGATTGGGTGAAATCCGCGACCGCAGTTTTGAGCAGCAGCGCTACCGGGCCAGCGGCCTCAATCTGGTGACGGCGGCCATCGTGTTGTGGAACACGGTCTATCTGGAGCGTGCCACCAGTGCTTTGCGTGCCCACGGCATGGCGCTGGACGACACGTTGCTGCAATATCTGTCCCCGCTGGGGTGGGAGCATATCAACCTGACCGGCGGTTACCTATGGCGCAGCAGTGCCAAGGTCGGTGCGGGGAAGTTCAGGCCATTGCGACCGCTGCCACCGGCTTAGCGTGCTTTATTTTCCGTTTTCTGAGACGACCCCTGATAATAAAAATTGGTGAGCTGGCAAAAATCTCCGGCTGTTCTGTTCAAACTATCCGTCACTATGACAAGGAGCAGCTTCTTTCGGCGAAAATACGTAGTGATGGCAATTTTCGTCTCTATGATCAGGCCGACATCGAGCGACTGCTATTTATTAAACACTGCCGGAGTTTAGATCTGAGTTTGGCAGAAATTCGTCAGTTACTGAGTTTGAATGACTCGCCAATGTCGCAGTGTGATGATGTCAATCAGATGATTGAACAGCATATCGAACAGGTAGAACGTCGCATAGCGGATTTAACGCAGCTTAATAAACAACTAAAGGCTTTACGTCTTAGCTGCAACTTGAAGCGCACGGTAGAGCACTGTGGTATTTTAAAACAACTGAATGAAGCCGTTAGTCAAACCAACTAAGTTGTTATCAGCAATAAATAGGAGAGTCTTAATGCACCAGCACAACCATTCACATATCAAAGACGACAGCGACAACCGGATCGCTATGGCTTTTTTTCTTAATGTGGGTTTCACCATAATTGAGTTTATCGGCGGTTGGTTAACCAACAGCACAGCAATTATGGCAGATGCAGTGCATGACCTGGGTGATAGCTTATCTATTGGCAGTGCATGGCTGTTGAACCGGCTTGGCCGAAAGTCTGCAAACCGACAATTTACTTACGGCTACCGCAGATTGTCATTGTTTGGCGCCTTAATTAACGGCTTGGTATTGATTGCCGGATCGGTTTGGGTACTGACTGAGGCAATACCGCGGCTGGCTAACCCGGTAATGCCAGTGACAGAGGGAATGCTGGCTTTAGCTGTGCTGGGTGTTGCAGTCAATGGCTTTGCCGCTTACCGCTTGAGTAAAGGAAATACACTGAATGAAAAAGTGCTGAATTGGCATTTGCTTGAAGACTTTCTTGGGTGGGTTGCAGTTTTGGTTGTGGCTATTGTGTTGCAATTTGTGGATTGGCCTATCCTTGACCCTTTGCTTTCTATTGGTTTCACCTTATTTATTTTGGTTAATGTTTTACGAAACCTCAGCACAACTGCGCGTTTATTTCTGCAAGCCGCGCCAGACAGCAAATTGCAAAATGAAATCCAAGATACTTTGCTGAAGATTGATGAGTTAGACAGCATTCATCACCTGCATCTCTGGTCGCTTGATGGTGAACATCATGTACTCACCGCACATGTGGTAACCAATGCCAGCAAGGCATTTACTGCAAACCATTATGCCGATATTAAGCTGCGTATTGCTAACGCATTGGAGCAGTTTGATTTAGCACATACCACGATAGAACTGGAGTTAACACAAGAACATTGTCGGGATGAAGTCCCGGATAAGGTGCAGTGAAGTGACCGTCATTACAACGTTAGGTTTATTTATCATTACTGCAATAGCAGAAATTGTCGGTTGCTATTTGCCTTACTTGTGGCTGAAAAAAGGAGCTTCAGCCTGGGTGCTGTTACCTGCTGCAATCAGTCTGGCATTATTTGCCTGGTTGTTAACGCTTCACCCAACGGCTGCTGGACGTGTTTACGCGGCTTATGGCGGAGTATACGTGACAATAGCAATAGTCTGGTTGTGGGGAGTAGATGGCATTCAACCACACCGCTGGGATCTGGCTGGCGTGGGGCTAATGCTCGCAGGCATGGCAGTGATCATGTTTGCTCCCAGATGAAGCAGACTGTACTCGGAGCATCGGTTTGAAAGTGAGTAAATGGCGAAATAATGAATTTCATAAAAAACATATTCTTAGTCATCATTATATGAGAAATTTCCCGAATCCCGGCTAACCCTCCAGCAGGTTGTTGGCATTCACTGTCAGGCAATCAAGGGGATCCAATAGCTACTGGTCACAAGTACCAGCGCGAGTAGAGCTGTTATCCAAAAGATGACTTGACGGCGTTTACGTACTTGCAAAACGGCACAGGCAGTGCCCGATTCGCAGGCCTCGACGGGACGGTAAACCTTCCACCCAGCCCAACTGAAGAGAACCAGCACAGCGAAGATGAAAAGGGGGCGATAAGGTTCGAGCAGAGTGAGATTACCGATCCAGGCGCCACCAATACCCAGCGTCAGCAACAGGAAGGGGCCGACGCAACACAGTCCTGCGCCGATAGCCGCCGCAATACCGCCGAATATTGGCAGATTGGCATCGTTTTTTGACATGACTCACTCCACTTGGTTTGTTCCAGTAAAGTCAGTCTAAACGCCGTACTCTAGTACGGAGTCAAGCAGGAATAAACTCAGCGCGATTTTCTATCCTCAGGAAGAAGGGAATCGATAATGGGACAATGGGTTTGGTCAGGATTAGCAGCGCATTGGTTCAACAAATCATTAAGGACGGTTTCCAAGCGACGCAGATCAGCCATCTTGGCACGAACACTGACAAGCTTGTGAGAAGCCATGTCTTGTACTTCTTGACAGGGAGTATTATCTAGCATCAGCAGATGGGATATTTCCTCCAAAGTAAACCCCAGTTCCTGGGCACGCTTGATAAACCGGATCCGGTTCAGGGTTGTCACTGGATAGCGACGATACCCCTCGGTTGGTTTATCAGGTTGTTCGATAAGACCACGCCGCTCATAATAGCGGACAGTCTCGACATTAACACCTGCCGACTTTGCTAATTGACTGATTGTGTACATTTGGGCCTTGCTCTCCGTACTTAAGTACGGTGGATTGTAATCCTAAAGCAGATAAACCCCAATAAAACCTTAACGTACGTTTTCGTTCTGTTGGACTTCATACCCCTAGACCTGTAAAACTCACGGATACCTTAAAACAGGCTATTTATGATAAAAGAGCTGAGGGGGCCACCATTGGGCAGCTTGCCAAGGAGTATCACCTTGGAGAAGCCTCTATTTATCGGGCACTGAATTCTGTGAAGAGCACACAAGAAATTACAAGTAAACTTATAAGTAATTGAAGTTTATTTACTTAATTGTTTACATGTAACTTTTAGGTGAATTGGGCTCAATTCACCTAAAACGGTCTTATCTGTTAAGTTTGTTGGTGACTCATTAAAATAACCTTTTAATCATAAGGTTATTTTAATGAGGTCAAGCTAGTATTGTTTTTTTTAGCAAAAAAGGGATTTTTGTGATTTCTAGATTTAAGACGTTATCGGTTAACCAATTCACTTTCATCACTGCGTTGTTTTATGTTGCCATTTTCAATCTACCGCTCTTTGGTATAGTGCGAAAAGGAATTGAAAAACAACCAGAAGTTGATCCCCTTTTCATCGCATCTATGCCGCTATTTTTAACATTTGCGCTGAGTTTTTTGTTTTCAATTTTTACCGTCAAATACCTGCTGAAGCCCTTTTTTATCGTATTGACGTTACTTTCCTCAAGTGTATTTTTTGCAGCCTATCAATACAATGTCGTGTTTGACTACGGCATGATAGAAAACACGTTTCAAACACATCCTGCTGAAGCATTGATGTATGTAAATCTTGCATCAATTACCAATCTACTGCTGACTGGGCTATTACCGTCATATCTTATTTATAAGGCCGATATTCATTATCAGCCCTTTTTTAAGGAGTTATTGCATAAATTAGCCTTTATGCTGCTAATGTTCGTTGGCATTGGGATAGTCGCCTTTTTTTACTATCAAGATTATGCTGCATTTGGTCGAAACAACAGTGAGTTAAGGCGTTACATTGTCCCTACCTATTTTGTCAGTAGTGCATCTAAATATCTCAATGAGCACTATTTGCAGACGCCCATGGAATACCAACAACTTGGCCTAGATGCGAAGAATGCCAGTCGTAACCCGAACACTAAACCTAACTTATTAGTGTTTGTTGTGGGTGAAACTGCGCGCTCAATGAGCTATCAATATTATGGATATAACAAGCCAACCAATGCTCATACCCAAAATCAGGGGCTGATTGCGTTTAACGATACTAGCTCATGCGGCACGGCCACGGCGGTGTCTCTACCCTGTATGTTTTCACGAATGGGGCGGGCAGACTATGATCCTCGCCGTGCTAATGCTCAAGACACAGTGATTGATGTGTTAAGTCATAGTGGTATAAAAGTACAGTGGTTTGATAATGATTCTGGCTGTAAAGGTGTGTGTGATCAGGTTGAAAATCTCACGATAGATTTGAAGAGTGATCCGAAGCTGTGTTCTGGCCAATATTGTTTTGACCAAGTATTGCTCAACAAATTAGATAAAATTCTGGCAGTAGCACCAAGTCAAGATACAGTAATTTTTTTGCATATCATTGGTAGTCATGGACCAACTTATTATCTTAGATACCCGCCAGAGCATCGTAAATTTATACCGGATTGTCCGCGCAGTGATATTCAAAATTGCAGTCAAGAAGAACTGATTAACACCTACGACAACACTATTCTATATACGGATTTTATTCTCAGTGAAGTGGTGAATAAATTAAAAGGTAAGCAGGATATGTTCGATACTGCAATGCTGTATCTCTCTGACCATGGTGAGTCTTTGGGTGAAAAGGGCATGTATTTACATGGTGCGCCCTATAGTATTGCACCGAAAGAACAAACTAGCGTACCAATGCTGGCTTGGGTATCTAATGACTTTAGCCAAGATAATCAGTTGAACATGACTTGTGTTGCACAGCGAGCAGAACAGGGCGGCTTTTCCCACGACAATTTGTTCGACAGTTTGCTAGGACTTATGAATGTAAAAACCACCGTCTATCAGAGCCAACTCGATATTTTTGCACCTTGCAGGTATTAGATATGGCTGTAAATGTTTTATCTTAGGGGTGACATATTCACCCCTTAAATCTTGGACTAACAATGTCCTCTATTGTTACATTTAGCTCTCAATCTTCCACAATGAGTTATCACGGTCTTTTAGACTTAACATCAATTTGCCGTTGTGAAACTAGAACAATGGCTTACAAGCTGTAAATGCTAACTTTACATTTTTGGCGCGTTGGGCAAAATTAGCCAATATCGGTATAATTTACTTAAAACTAGTAAAACTGTTTACAAAATTGTCATCACTGAAGTAAAATAAATATGTACTCATTATGAAGTTGTTTTGGCAATTTTTCATAGTGTGTCCTCCAACTGAGGGAGGGGTCCCTTGGGGAAGAAAACCAGCTTTTGCTGGTTTTTTTTCGTCTATTGAAGTTCATTAACCGGTAAAACGTTTAATTTGGCATGAGTATCGAACCTTTCTGAGACAGAAATGTTAAAACGTTCATCCTGCTGTATTTGTGATAAAACTGTATTTAAATCATTATCTGCATCAAGATAAACAAACAAATTGATTGGCTTAATGTAGTGGCCATCTTTATCTAACTTAGTAAAAGTCTCATTTTCCAACAAATAAACGTTACCAGGCTCTGCCACGGTATATTTGTTGGCTACCTGTATCATTAACCCTGTCCAAACATGAATATTGCCGAGAAAATCAAACAGTAGCGCTTCCGCATCACCTTTCCCTTTATATTTCTGTATGTTAGCTAGTAATTTATGCAGTTCGGACTCAAGTGATATCGTTTCTTTAACTAAGGCTAATCTTTTTAATTCTGGTTTTATGACTTTGTACTTCGACATCTTCAATTTAGGCTTTATAAACTTTTTTATTATTTGTGTTCGTTTTTCTATAGGCGTAAATCTATTATTACTACTAACCTCTAAGTACATATTTAATAGTGCATTTTCACACACATCTTTCAAGGTTTCGTAATACTGCGTCATTCCACTCTCCTACTTTTTATCAGACCGAAATTTTGCCATTGCGCCATCTTCTGCAAGAATGTCACGGCCATATCTGTAAACCATTGCCGGCGAACTCCAACGACCAGAGACTTGGACTTCCAAAGGTGAATAACCTGCGGCTAGCAAATCTTGACAGGCACCGACACGGGCTGAATGGCCACTCCAAGGAACGCATCCTCTAACAAGACCCGGTGAGTATTCCGACACAACACTAAAGGCATTCTGAAAAATGTTATCGATCGCTACCCCTGATAATGGGTTGTTTTGAAGGCCTATTTTGTTCGATTTATGGACTTTTCTGAAAATTAAACCGGTTCTCTCAATCCCCGCTAATGTCACATAATGATCAATCAAGTCCAAGCATCGTAAACTTAAAATAACTTTATCTGGTTCACCTGAATGACGTGATTTGGTAATAGGCACCAGCAAAATACCCCTGCCATCTCGAGTAAAACTTATCTGTTCAAAGGTCGCTCTAGCCAACTCTGACTCACGCAACATAGATTCATAAGACATTGTTAATAAAGCCAAATCTCTTAACTCTATTAGTTTCTGACTTTGTGAAAACACTTGGGTTAGGACTTCTAAGTGAGCCTCATTGAATGCAGATGCCTGGGTCGAAAACTCACCATCCGTCAGCTTGCTACTTTCTATATTTTCAAACATTTTTTTGATTGTTAATGATTCAGTAGGCGACGGTAAACCTGCGGCCAAATGCATGGTCTGAACAGCCCAAGAGTAGACTTTTAATGTATTAAACTTTACTCGTGTTGAATGTTCAAGGATGTACTTTTTAAAATGGTCTACAGAGCATGGAATTGGGACAATGGACACACCTGTACACCATTTACAGAATTGGTACCAATTCTGATTAAGTGATTTTAAGGTGTTCGCTTTCATGTCACTGGATGACAATTCAAAGTCATGCAACAACATTGAAATTAATTCTGAAATGCGGTCAAAGTTAGCCGTTTCAATATCACTGTCGAGCAATGATCGTAACTCATTTTGCATGATAGAGACATCATCAAGAAGTAAGTCATTGACTTTGCGAGGGTTAATATCTGGCTTAGAACTCAGTTTAACAGAATAATTCTGATTTTTAGTCAATGACGGCATCATTTTCTCCTTTATTCATCCTCAAGATAGTCAGCAATATAGAAAAACACTGAGTTATTCTTCATCCGACCTTAAATCCTTATCGAGTGTCACCAGATAATCAATGACTGCATCAAAAGTAGTCAGTTTTTCTCTGGCCATAATTGATTTGAGCTCATCGAGTAGATCTGCGGACAATTCAAACCTCGATTTTCTAGATCGCTTCTTTAACTGACTGATTTCTTTACGAATCCAACGCCAACCAGTATCAGAAAAAATAAGTGATAAATCATGGTTTAAGGCATCCATGTCATGATGATGAACGGCATGTACCGGCAAAGCCGATATATTGCGAATAGCACGACAAACTGACAACCAAATTTTTTCGGCATAAGGAACGTGAGCTTTAAAGTTGGATTTATATCGTTCAGGGTGAGTTGAGCAATTGGTATGTTTTACGTTTCTATTCAGTAATCGAGAAGATAATTGAACTTCCTCAATTGATAGGAGCCGCATCCGTTTTCCTTTGGGCTCATAAAAATCATAACTCCATTGTGGTGCCACATACTCTTTCTCTTCCATAATTCAGTCCTCAAATACCTCTTTTTCAAATTCTCATAAACCAAGCGAATGATGAAGAAGATTAGCCAGATTTGTAATATGGGTACACCATAATACTAAATGGGTTTAAAGTAAATCTTAACTTTACATAATTACAGTTATCCAAAGTTAAGAGCTAAATAACTAGAATTCAAACCTGACTTTTATGGGTACACCATTTTACTAACCTTAGAGTTTTCTAATATTTGAGTTTTTCATTTTTAGAGTAGGGCGGTTAACTTTCTCAAAATTTAGTATTATGGGTACACCATTTTACAAAATCTTAAATTAAGTGGTTCCGAGTTTGTGTGGAGTTATCTAAGACGATTTAAGAGGTTTTCTGTATTTTTGATTAAGCGATAGTATTATCAATTCAGATTTATTCAGTAGTCAAAGTTAAAATTGGTTATGGCATCAGCCATTCAAAGCAATCGCCTATGAGCTTTTGTTGGCCATTATGTTTATAAATAAAACTATCTGACATTAATTTATGAGCATTCCATGCTCGATTAAACACGGATGAGTTAGAATACCTATAAGTAGAAAAAGACAAAAACTCACTTAATTCATTAAAATACTGCTCATAATCTTCTTCACTGATCCCTTGCAATACTAAAACGTCATTGAATTCTGTAACTTCAAGATTGAATGCAAACTCTACTGCAGCTAACTCAATTTTGTGAACGATCTCTTCTATTCTAGTATGAGATTTATCGTAAAAACTAATTGGACAATTCATAAAACCCTCATGTTTTCCTTTAATTATGCAACTTTAGTTTCTTTATAAGCTCGATCGCCTAACTTATTGAGAACAACTACCTCACCTAGCAACACGGCTATGATTAACTTATCCTGTTTAACACTGTGGGGTATTATCACTCGACCACCATCACCTATCTGGCAGTTTTTAATCAGTAAAGATTCAAGTTCCATAGATATTTCGCTTTCATAGTAAAGGATAGTGACAGATTGCTGTGTGGGCATATTTGTTACCAAAAATGAGTAAGTTCTGAATACAATGTTATCTCAACATTGATTTATTTTTGTTATTTCAGGGTCCATTTGGGACACCTTAATCAATAATTTATAAAATAATTGATTACATTGAATCTCTAATGTACTTATCAGTGTTATGACAGATAATTTATAGTTGAGATAAATTACATATAACGAAAAATTGAAAGTCATTGAAACTAACTTAGTACGGTGATATAACATACATAAGTGGTCAGTATGCGGTAGCACAAATGTCAAAACGCGCACATCTAAATTCGATAATGAAAAGTAACTTTTATCAGTTACAGGAAATGCTTATCGAATTTTCTAACTTACTGAGCGAATCGGTTGTTGAACAAGAACTATATCAATTACCGCTCATCAAAGTTGATGAAGTGTTGGAAGAACCGATTAGTATCAACATCTTAAATACCTTCGGCAATGATGCTGCAGGAGTATCTTTCTTGCAAAAAGCCTTTACCACACTGAAGCTTGATGCCTTTACCTATAGCACTTACCTTGCTCACCGGTTTCCAGGGTACGTGGTTCTTCCCTTACAGATAAAGAGTGAAGTTGAAAGTTATATTGATGAAATCAATAGACGTAAAGCAGAATTTCATTTGTCTGTTAAGAAAGGCTACGGCGGAAAAAGGCAGAGCGCTCATAAAAATTTGCATAAAGAAATTGAAAACGTGGTTTTGTTAACAGCCACTCGTAAGATTAGAAGTTGCAGCCAACCAATAAACACCATTAGTTTTTACTGGCAGCATAAATCAATCCATAAAAACATCACGATGGAAGACGCTAAACTAAGCTTAGAAAAGGCTAAAAACAATCCAACATTTGAATACGCTTGGACTGATCGTGATGACAAATTAAACATGATTGAACAAGAAATTGAACAGTTATCTCATGTGCCTAAGAACCATCGGATCATGGAAATAAAACAAACTCGAGCTCAGCCCTTTATCGATTTATGGACTAGAGTTGACGGAAGTAAAGCCAACAAAAAAATATCTTCTAGCAATGCATCATTGCCAATGATTATCTTTGGTGAACCACCGATTAAAGTGAACCCGTTAACCAATTATCTGCGAGAGAATGTGCAGTTTAAAGAGGTACAACACACCTTGATTAACGGTAGGAAGTCTTGGTTTGCGGTTCCAAATAGTGACTAAATAAATGAGGAATTATATATGATCACCATGATATTAGCGACGGCCCTTGTGTTTAGCTCACCTAGTTCGCTACCTAACGGACTGTCGGTTGATACCCAAAATACGCTATTTAACAACGTTATATATAGGCCTAAAACACCTACTATATCGATGCAACAACAGTTCATAAATACTATGTATGATAAACAAATGAAGTTTATTAAAAGCAATAACATGGATGGTGATTTTGGATATAGGAACTTGTTAAACGATACTATTTTTATAGGTTATGCTCCATACAACGATGGCTCAAGGGATGGTAAAGTTCAGATAAAATTAGATATGACTTACCGATTTAACGAGGCTAAAGAATGAACGAATCTTATTATGTATTTAAACGATATTCATTGTTTAGAGCGAGTGTTTTAGCTTTTACACTTCCTTTTTTTGTTTGCCTATTAATTAATTTAGTTAACACTAATATATACCACTATGGTGTACCTTGGCCATGGTTCGTAATAACTGCACTGCCTTTTTTATTTCTTGGATATAAAATCAAAATAGAACAGATAGGAGAGTATCTCGTTGTTTATCGATGCTTTATCAATATGACCTTAATAAAAACATACTTCGAATTGTGTGACGACGCAAATATTTCCTGGGAACCATCTACCCCAAAAAAATCAACTTATAGGTTGTTCATAGGGAATAAATATACGGGGCTGATTATTGATAGATGAAGTTATTAACAATTCATTTAAACAAGGATATAATGCGATTATTACTTCTTTGAGTTCTCAATGGAGGATCTATAAAGTTATCATATAATGAAGCAATGCTCCTTATTCGAGACTTTGGTGTATTTACAGCCAAAGAGTATGATAGGTTCAGAAATGGTAGTTCTGTATTGAAAGAACAGCTACCTGCTCAACCTAGTGTATTTTATAAAAATGAATGGAATGGTTGGAATGAATTCACCGGTATAGAACATAAAAAAGAAGAAGTAAACATTCAAGAAATTCAGAAAATTGCTATTGAGATGGGGATAAAAACTAAAGAAGAGTGGCGTATGGCTGTTACAACTAAACAAATAGATGCGCCGCTTTTTGTCTCAAAAGTACAAGGGTTTAGCAATTGGACACAATTTCTCAACACTGATAAATATAGAGACTTTGAAGAACTACTGTCTTTTACTCGTTCGCTTGGGATTAAAACTCAAACTGATTGGCGTGGATGGTGTAGAGATAATGAACGGCCACAAGATGTACCGTTTGACTTACATACACATTATAAAGATAGTTTTTTAAGTTTAGAGCGTCCAAATAACATCAGCTTTTGGCGATATATTTTCGTTGGTGAATAACATGATTTAAGCGGGACTATGCCCGCTTAAATCCCCCTTATCTAAAGTCTTCCTCCTACTACAGAATTAGACATCGAATAATAACTATCTAACTGTTTAGGTGAATCTGCAATTGTTTCCGCACTATTGTCTTGGTTTTCAGTTTTCGATGTTGAATCTTCATCGCTACCTTGACTTTTCTCTGACTTATTTGGAGCTTGGGGGGCATTTGTATTTGTTGCTGTATTCACTTCTGGATTATTGAATGTTTGAGCAACATTAATATTTGTAACAGTGTTATCCGAAGAACTATTCACAGTTTGAACTGATGCTGTACGACCGTCTAAATCGGCATTTGAAACCGTTTGGCTAGAAGGCGTGGTACTCGAATCTGTACTGTTAGTGGTATTCACATCAGTATTTGAAGCCGTTTGACTTGAAACAGCAGCATTCGAATCTGAGCTGTTAATGGTATTCATATCTGTATTTGAACCAGCTTGACTTGAACTGCCTCCTGTAAATATTTGCTCCGCGGCCTTGAGGTATTCATCCTTATCTCCGCCCATTTGTTCGTTTGGCCTATCACCTACATCTTCATTTATCCGATCCCGCGATCCTTGGATAAAGTCTTTAACAAATTGTTTTTGGTCATCATTTAGAAGGTGATCCATTCGACTCGCTAACGTTTCCATTGTATCCAATTTATTTGAATAATCATCACGCGTAGCTTCTCTGTCACCAGCAGGCATCCAAATTGAACCACTGGTCATATCACGGTTACCTGTAACCTCTGCCATTAAATTAGATGTATTACCATTAGCTGCCTGTTTGTCTAAAACACTTGTTAAATCAGAAGCCGCCTGGACGGATATTGAACTAAAGACTTTGCCATCACTTTCTTCAGATGCCTCTTGTGCTATCCCTAAATGTTGCATTGCACCTAGATAGGCCCTTGCACCATCACTATTTGCAGCATTAGTATCGGCAAGGGCAATGCCTTGGTCAATTGCCTTTAAGTGTTCACCAGAGGTCTTATAGTCATCTAACCAATTAGCGCCATCAGATAATGATTGAAGCGTGTTGGTATCAAAATTTTTCTTACTTTCATCAGTTCCTTTACCATATTTACCATTTTCATCTTTCCCAAGAATTTGCGTCATCAAGGTATCATCATTCCACACAGCGATCATGCTCTGTGCATTTTTAACCTTGTCAGCATCTTTAGAGGTCAATCGGTCATTCATTGACCCTGTTTCGACGGCTGTCAATTGGCTAGATGATTCAACACCCTGTGAGTATTCCGGTCTCAAATTAGATGTATCAGCCTTGGCTTGAGTTTGGTTTTCTACAAAATTGTTGTACGCATTAGCTCCACCAGGCTTAAGGACTTCACCAACGGCATTCGTAGAGTTTGAAACTACGTCTAACACTTTGCTGATTGAATCAACATTTCTATTAAGATGATCACTTTTTTTGCTAAGTTCATCAGATTTACTTGGAGAAATATCAGGTAGTTTTCCGCCAGTTAATTCTTCACTTTCTGATTTAAATCGTGCCATATCATCTTTCTGAGCTTGCTCTGCTTCAACTTGACCTTGTTTGGCATTTGCCGCACCCGAATCAACACCGGTTCTTACAGCATCTTGTCGATTTTGGTGTTCTTGGTTAAACTCTTGAGCACTTGCAATAGTAGGTGCTCCCGCTCCAATTGAGCCTTTCGTTTGTTCGATTTCTGTATTCGTATTTTCCATATTTGATAATGTTGTATCTTTCTTATCATAGAACTCAGCTGCAGCCCCAGCATTGGCAATACCGACACTAGATAAAGCCTTAAAAATATCTTTATTTGTTTGTGTATCTTGTTTTTCTTTGGCAATATCAACGCCACCTTGCCCATTAGCGGTTAAATCAATAGAATTATTCTGTTTAACTAAGTCCATGAGCGCTAAAGCCCTTGCATCACCACGTGGATTATCTGTATGAAGCCCTCGCTCCGCGAAGTTCTTATCTTCACGTTGTTGTAACCACTTATCCCCTGACATACCGTCAATAGTCGAGTTTTTAATTCTATCCCATGCTTCAGGTTCTTGGCTTTGCATAAAGTCAGCAATAGATTGGTTTTTCAAGTGATGACCCGCACCAACCATATCGATTTCTTTAGACTGACCTAATTGTGATGAACTTGTTGATAGTTGAGAAAGCATGGCGCTTTGTTGCTCTAATGCCTGAGCTTGCCTTGTATACGCTGCAGCCTCTTTAGCTGCCTGTTGAATACCTTGGTTATTTGAAGCTGATAAGACTTCACTTCCGGTGTGAATTCTAGACAAATTAGCATTAACTTTTTCACTATTAGCATTAGCTTTCTGAAGTGCTTCTTGATAAGAGTCGGAGGTTCCTTGTGCTGTTTTTGAATTTACTCCAACAGCGGCCTTTATGTCTGCATTAAATTTTGCACCAAACCCAGCAAACATTCCTGTGGGGGCCGCACTACTAACACGACCATCTTCATCCGTCCCATTTTTCCCCGCTTTAGCACCTAATTGAAATCCGCCGCCTGCAGTCATAGTTACATCACCATTTGCCATCAGTTGTTCAGCTTGTTGTGTTGTCATTCCAGTAGCGTCAACTAATGCTTTTGTAACCCCAGCTGTAGCCTCTTTAATGTTTGAGGCGTTGTATGTAGTTGACTTTCCATCAGTAAAATCCATTGAACTTGTATTTGCGTCGCCAAAAACATTGTCGAGAGCTTTACTTGCACTTGCCGTCGACCCATTAGCGGCAGACTTAAGGTCGGTGGCTCCGGCGGTAAGGCCGTTACCTGTTGATTCAGCAACAGTAAATTTCCCCATTGAACTGGCTGTTAAAGTATCACTTGTTTGCCAATCACCAGTTTGATTTTGAAGTACGCCAGTGTTGTTCCCAAACGGCACCCTACCGTTGCTCACAGTCGCCCCCGTATCTGGTGAAAGTCTTTGTGCATTAATGTTTGGGTCAGCCATGGCTTGTTTGGCCATTCCTTGCATTGAATGGACTCCTCGATAGAGTACAAACACACATATGGCAGGGATAAAGGTATACATCATGCCTGAAATACTGATATAGCTATTTGCAGTTGCAAACTGACTATCAATTGCGGAAAGACTGAATTGGGACTTGCCTGCAACGACGGCATCTGTAAATCTATTGGTCATTGCTAACGCCGTAAAAAGATTAACCAACACAATCATGACGGACCAAAGCTGTACAAAAGCCCAGGCCGCAAAGTATTGCCCCATAGCCATAATCCCGTGTCCAGATATTGCTAGAACGAGCCCAAGAAAGGGGGCTAAAAATACGGTTAATGCTTCAAAAAATGACTGCATCACTTCGGCGTTTTCCATCCAATACTCTTTTTTACCCGCATTGGCGAGCTGTCGTTGTCTAACCGTATCAAACATGGCGCGCGAAACTTGTTGTCCATATTTTGAATGAGGGAAGTAATCTGCAAACACACTTTTCAAGAATGCCACATTAGCTAAATCAAAAGAAGACTCTGCACTTGGAACCACACCTTGTTGAGCTGCTTGGCTGAGAAACTTAGTTACCGCATCTAAATCGACACCTTCACTTGATAATGTCTTCTGTAAATTGGTTTTAAAAGTAGAATTATTTAAAACAGTATTCAATTTTGACCAAACTGCAGGACAAGTGAGAACCTCTCCATCAGGATTGTTTGAGACAAGGTAGCTGGTGGTAGTGAATTTAGGACTAGTAACTTTTAACGCGGCCATTATGTCTCTAGGAGCAGCGTTTGTTAACGCTTCAATAGGTTGTGCAGCGTTCTTTGCAATGATATTTGTAGTTTCATAACAATCCTCAATATATTTATGCAGGGTATTACACACATTGTAACTTGGGTCTCCACTGATCGGAGTGCAAGCTGAACTAAAGTTTGCGTCATCTAGCGCGACAAAATTTTGAATTGGGCTCAATGCTTCCCATGTATTTGCAATACCGACAATCGAAAATGCCTGAGCCATTAAATCAGCAATTGCGGTACCACTATTCGTAATTAACCAACCGCCTAACGCCGGCAATAAAGGAACATTATTTACTTCTTGAAATGAAGCATCTCGTTTAGACGTGATCCTCACATCAACAAGGGATTGAGGACCTAAAAAGGCTAAAACGAACACTATTGATAAAATAAAGCCTTTTGCGGGGAATGGGGCTTTATCTTGATCTATAGCCCACATAAGAGAGTTCCAAATTAGACCGAGCAAAAGCGCAATCGATAACATGAGATAAATATCACCAGTGGACCATAACCTTGCAATGCCTCGGAACACTTCAATTAAAAAAGTTGCATTACCAATCGAATAAATTTCGTACATGTTATGCTCCCTTATTTGAAGCAAGCAATATGGCCAGATTACTACGTAAATTAGCTCTGTTTTCATCTATGCGTTGTTGAATATCACCATTTCGAAGCGCCTTGTAGTTAGCTTGGAATGTTGCTAAATCTTTCTCGGTTTGAGATAAACCAACTGGATAAATTTTGTCGTTATTTTGATTGTTTTTCGAAATTGTCAGCGCCTTTGCGACTTGTTCGACCAAGTCGTAAGCTAAGTAATCCATAATGGCGGCAGTTGCTTCAATAGACTTATATTTTGCGTAACTTTCACCAAAATTATCAGTGGCTCCAAAGGTAGACATCATCAAATGCATGTCATCGCCGATCCAATATGCGAGTTTTAGTTCGTCTTCTGTATACTCAGTATTAGGTTCTTTGTAGGTTTTTTGCCAAATGGAATAAATATCTTTACGTAACTTCGGTAAGAATTGCTTTAACGTAAGAGACGTCTCATGAACCGAAAGACATTCATCTGTGGCACATTTTAAATATTTAATATCAATATCTTCGTCATTAGAATCGATAGCTTCAGCATTATAAAAGAGGTTTGTGAAGAATTCGGCTCCTTTGCCGGGGACATACGATAGACAGGTATTTTCTCCCGCATTCATGGGGGCCGTACACATAGACGAATCAGTCGTTGTGATGGTTGCGCCTAAAATGGTGAACACGAGTTCATTCTTTTTCACTCCGCCAAAACTATCGAATAAAAATCCTTTTGGGGTTGCATCCGATAAGGGTTTAATTAATGCATTTTGGGCTATCTTTACACCCACTTGGCTCTCTAAGTCAGAAACGGATTTTTTCGAAGATTCTCCGTTTCGTGCCTCGTTTGGATCGGGTGAAAAACCCATTGCAACGTTAACAGAACTCAGCTTATTGGCTACAAATCCCATTTCGGTAGCAGGAGTAGCATCTCCGGAACCAAGTGCCTTTTGAGCCCATTCAGCCCCTTTTTCACAACCGTTAATATTGAATTCATTCATTCCATTGACTAGAGTCGTTAACTCATCAACAATTCCAGCGGCCATGGGAGACATAGATTGAAGAGCTAATTTAAATGCGTAAGTGGCCGCACCTTGCATGATTGCGCGGCTTAATTGAGCTAATTCATCGCCTGAAATAAAACTGAAGGAACCGGCAAAAATATCAATATCACCACAAGCTCCCATATTTGCATTAGGTAATCTTGCGCTAACTATTGAGGGGTTTTCGCCAATGTTGGGCCTATATGAAAACCCACCCAAATTGACACCATAACGTCCATTTGCATGTTTACCAGCACTAGGTGCTGACTTTGAATACATGTCGTTAAAGACATCTTGCATAGGATCTGCTATTGCAAAAGAAGTAGTCAACGTTAAAACAATTAATACACTTAATTTTTTTAAAGTCATTTTTTAATTCCTAAACTAATGGGTGTTCCAATTGGGGATAAGGATAAATCGACTCGGTTTTGCAGGGCGTTGTATAAAAACTCTGAATTATTTAACTCAGATTCCTTTATTTGTAGCAAGCCACTATCAAGAACATTGCTCCGCCGAACAGATTGGACTGATTTGTATTCATCATCATTGATCCAATCAAATTTATGGGCTGTTTGAACAAGTGCATTCTGTATTTTTGGTAACGCAGAAACACCATTACTCAACAATTCAAATTTTGAAGCGTCGTTAGAAACGAGGTAAGTAGTAGGGGTAACGGTGACATTAAATTGGCTTGTGGCTTTACCACCAACATCAATAACTACTTTATCGTCAGGAATACCAGGGATCGAACCACCATCTAAGGAAATATAAAGGACATTTATATTGTATTCTTTCGATAAATATTGAATGAGAGGCAATTGTTTAAGGCAGTATGGACAAGAGCTAGAAAAAAAGAACCAAATCCCTGCTTGAGTAGCGACCTTTTTAATTACCGGCTCTTGAGCTTTCAATAAATCAGATTTAAACCGATTGAGCATGAATGACTCTGTTGGTCTTCGATGATCTTCAGATAACCAGTTAGCTTCTTTTCTAAAAAAATCACCAGATTTGTTGGCAAAATTAGAACTATAATCAAGCATTAGCCGTTGAGCAGCATAAAAGGCGCCTAAATTTTCAGTTGTAGGATTTTCAATGGCTTTATTTTGAAGTATTGGCAGATTCTTTTTTATCCACTTTACGTCAATATTAACCATTTTTTCCTCTGGTTTTTCAGGAGGGCTTTCTGGTTCTGGTTCTTCTGGCTCCACAACTTCAGGAGGGGCTTCATGCCAAAACCAACCTCGTTGGCTTTGATCATAGAAATCATCCCCTGCAAGACATTGAAAACTGAGCGATAGGAATAAAAATGGTATAGATATTTTTGAAATGACGGTATTCATGGCTCCCCCTTAATACCTTTATGATATCAAGCAAGCACACTAGTTCTGTTCGTTTCAGGTGCCATTTAGGACACTGAAACGAAAAAACGCATAATTAAGTGGGGGTTTTAGAGAAAATAAAAATGATTAACCGTTTGCAACGCTTCTATGTTGAGGAATATCACAGGAGATGCCATGGTGAGAATTTTTATTAACTTTAGGTGTGAGTTGGTTCTTAACTTTTGATGCTACTAGCATGTGTCGAGTAGCTGATAAATATACAGAACTATCAAAAGACTCTTTTTTATTATCACGTACTGGTGCATATAACGTAGTTCTATGTGACTGTTCTTTTGAATTATATTTTTCGCTTAGTTTATTTAAGCTAACAGATGAATAATTTTCTGTACATGCCCAACAAAAATAGCGATCACTATCTTCATGAACGATAAACCTATGATTACAACAATTAGTTTTGCATTGAGTTATTAAAAACTCATTGCAAATTATCTTTTTCAAAAGATAGGTGAATCGAGATATATCACAAATTTTTCTACTTAATAATTGGGGATATTGGATAACCGCAACTTCCCAAGCAGTTGCAATATGATAGATATTCAAACCTTTTTTTAATAACGGATCACCAGATACGATACCGTATATTTTAAAAAGAATATTGGACATTTTAAATCCATCATTGGATTTAGCCCATGTTTTTGAGTAGCCTCTTGAAAAGTTTAATTCTGGATTTGCTTCTCCAAAAGTTCTAACTAACTTCTTCGTGCCCGGCACAAAGTCAGAGATTAACTTGGGCATCATTCCTAAATCATGCATACGTCGTGCTAATGCTATATTGTTAACTCTTTCGACGTCGGATGGTAACTTCATTTGATAAATCCTGATTATTTAAGCGACGAAAGAAAACAAAGTTTGCTCTACGTGTTTACAAGCGTTGGAATCAACTGAGAAAAATGTTGAATAATCAATTATTTCATTCACAACAAATATAGGGATAAAAGAATCTATAAAATTTAACTTGTTAGAAGTTAAATAGTTTTCTGTAATCAAATCAATTGTTGGCTGTTCCATGAATAATAAACCTTTGGTAAACAAAGGTGCTTCTTGAACACATAGACATATGTTTTGAAAGATAGCCGATTGATATTTTGAGATAGTAGATAAACAGTCTAAGTTATCTGGGAATGTGCGACCTAAAGTAACACGAGCGTTCACTTGGTTTACAATAGATTCATATGAGAAAATGTTTCTAATGAAATATTCAAACAAACAATCACCGCTTAAATCTCTTTTAGGAGTTAAAACCCAGTTTTTCAATTCAGAGACGAATTTAGTCCAATTTTCAACTGTTTGCTTAACCAAACTGCTTACATGAGATGGCTTCATATTGAATACCTTACTACAAGCCCACGGGTCATCGATAGCTAGCTTTTGCATAGCTATCAAGTAATGTTTTTGGCCTTGAAGTAAAGCTTCGTAATAATGATTTATATTAGCCATTCCTGTAGAACTCCGTCTCATAACAAATGAACGAGGCCATCTTAACCATACGGCTTTGTGTAATCAATCCTTTATATTGCAATTACTCATTTAATTATGATTTTTTAAATTAGGTTTCGTGAATAATTTGTATTAAAACGAAAATAAATGATTGATAACTAGTTTATTTTTCACTTTCTGCGCAACCGATTTTGCAACAAGAGGATTTATCAAATTTGTGATATAAACCATTAAAATTCCTAATTGGAACAAAATTCCCACATAAAACGGTTAATATTTGTACAAAAACCAGCCGTCACACATGGTTAAACCTAATACTCACTCTTATATTCCTGTCGGTTTTTTTCAAAATTATATTTGCCTTATATAAGTCTTCATCACATGTTGGAAACCACACTGTGTTTCCAACAGATAGTTCCTTTGGAAAAAAACAGCAAGTCGAAGACATTTATATAGATAAATTATTTTCAAAGAATTTCATTTCAGAGTCCCAAAAGGCACCTGAAACGGCCTGAACTTAAAATTTAGTATGGCATGATCAACTTCTCTTAGATTTTGGAGTATCAGATGTCTGTTGAATCAGTAAGTTTACAGTTGGCTTTAGATACCATTAGCGAATGTTATGAAGAACTTGTGGACCGAGCCCAGTTACTCGTTGATGGTTACTGGTCCGAATGGCGTAAACATAACAAGATGCTTTTTGATTCTGGTTTAAAGCCTGGGCAGAAGGAATACCAAAACACAGGTCGATTAGCACCGCGATTGAAGAGGTCTAAAGTTACACATCGAGTTTATATCGAATGGTTAGATTGGAAAAAAACGACGTACAGGAAATTTCAAAACCCACGTTCTGGTGTGCAAATAAAACCAAATAAACGGGAGGGCTATACGTGGAAATCGATATCAAAAAAAGCGAATGCTTGGGAAAAGAAATTCTTTGATAAGTACGAGCCATTATTTAAAACGTTGAGAAAAGCGTTAGCTGTAATGGCAGATCAAATAACGATGTTGAAATCAACAATTAAACTTTTAAGTTAAGAGGAATTAATTATGGCAACTCAAAAAAATGCAAGCAATAAGAATAGCAATGACCAAACTGTTCGTCGTAAAACTGCGGTTACAAAAATTGAATTAAAATCAGAAGCCGTGTATTTACATATGCGCGGACAATCTGGAGAAGCTATACACAAATCACTTTATCGTATGGGTGAGCTTTTTAAAATGACTCATCGGTCCTCGGATAAAAAAGTATACAACACAATTAAAGATTGGTTTCAAAAAGAAATCATTGATGTTGCAGAAAAAGACATCGATAAGTTAGTAAATTACTTTGAAGCGCTTCAAAGTGAGTTAGTGCCAGGCTACAGTTTTTTAGATATTAAAAATCCTAAAATGGATTTAGAATTTAGTATAATTCATAAAAGCCATTTGGATATAATAAATTTAATATCAAAGATTGATATTGTTATGGATGATATTGAAGCTATTGCCTTGTCTGGTTCTTTTGATGATGATATTGAAAACAACGCCAGAAATCAGGCTTTATCCATTTTAAATAACATTGCATCAAAAATATTTAAAATTACTAAACCAGGAAAACGTAATGGTGGGCCATTCTCGCCCGGATTTTTCTTGGAGGGTCTGCAAAAAGGTGTATTCACTTTATATCCCGACCCAGACACAAAAGTCGAAAGCAATGTTGTTAACATGGATTCAAAAAATGAATCTGAGTTAATAGCTAAAAAAACTGACACTGAAAATGTTGAGTTAACTGAGGCTGTATAAATGAGTAGTCTTTCAATTCATGCGTTTAAATTTAGAGTGCTATTAAATTCTTTATGGTCACGCATTGATGTTTGGAAATCTGTTAAATCAAAGACCGAACTTGAAGACGAAAGAAAATTAGATGCCGTTTTACATTATCCTTTGAAAACGGCATCGATACCTCTCGTGCAAATCGAAAGTTTATTAAATCGTCATAAAGATAAAATTAGAATTATCGAACGTGATATTGGGTTAATTCATAAAGGGTGTGAATTTAATTTCGTTGATTTGGTTGAAAGTACCATTCGAGCATACATTGGTTACTGCCACCTAATCCCAGCATCAGAAATGGACCATCATCAATATATCGGTGGTCTATTAGAGCATTCATTAGATGTTTCAATCCGATCGTTGCAATTCTCAATGAGTTTTATGCTAGATCAAATGGGTCTTGTAGATGAAGACCAAGCACGCAGGCCTCGTTACGAATTTGCGGCTTGGGTATGCGGGTTATTGCATGATGCTGGGAAAATAATTTCAAATGTACAAGTGATTGGCTCTAACGGTGAAATTTGGCGTCCATTGAATGAGTCAATATTTGATTGGGCTGAAAGAAACCAAATAAAAGAATACACCGTTGTTCATCAAAAAGAGCGGCTACAAAATGACCACGAAACCAATTCCGTTCACTTTTTACCACTTGTGTTAAACGATGTTGCCAAAAATTATCTAATCGGTTCTCACGACGATTTGTATTCAATGATAACGCAAACTTTGGTTCATTATCATTCATACAAAGGATATCTATTCAACGCGGTTAGAAAGGCCGATTCAGAATCGACATACGAAGACTATGCTCGTGTTTGGCTGCATGATTCGTCTAGAAAGAAATCATTAACCATAGGTGTTGTAAATGCCATGCGTTCGCTTTACTCAAATTGGGTGGTGAACAAAATTGGTGGCGATTTATTTGTATTTAATCATCAAGTATTTCTCTCAGCAGATCGCCCTATCAGTGATGTAATAAAAAAATGTATAGATTATGAAATCAAACTACCAACATCGCCAAAGGCGCTAATATCAATTTTGCTTGATAAGCGCATTTTATCCAAGGTGAGTGATAAAAGTACCTTTGCCAATTTATACCTAGGTGAATTTACTGAGGAAAATATTCATGAGTTTGCAGAATGCAAAACGGGTCCAATGGCAAGGATATCGCCGATTACCGTAATCCTTGTTGAGTGGGCGAACTTTGTTGTGGGTGATAATCCGTTGCCAGGCGAAGTTCATGGCGCGTTAAGGTACAACACAAGTGCGAATAAGAATGTTCATAAACTCTGCAATAACCAAGGAGTAAGCATCGTTGTTCCTAAAGATAGCGCAGTAGATGAACAACTTGCCGAGCTATCTCCTGAAGAAATGCAGCCTATTCCGACAAATAATGAAAGTGTTAATCCGGAACCCAAGGCTAAACCTAAGCCTAAGCCAAAAGCTAAACCAAAAACGGCAACTAAAAGCCCGTCTACAAATTCAGCAAACACAGATAAGAGCGATCCTGAAAGTAAAGTGGGGAAAGATCCGATAAGTGCTCCTGCAACGGTATCTAGCACTGAGGCAGTTAGTGAGGGGGGTACTAGTGATAACCAACCTGTCACGGCGATGAAGCCAATCGTAAGAAACAACACCGAATCGAAACCCAAAAATATTGAACCAAACTCAAGTGCTGTTGAGGAGACTGTTAATACCGATTATCCATGGATAGTTAAACAGCGTAGACCTAAGCCTGTTGATAAAGCATTAGCGGAATTACTGAAGGCGCCTGATGACAATTTCATTTGGATAGATAACGGGGATGTTTGCGTAAATATGAGCTTTCTGACTGAGAGAACTGATCAATTCTCGGCACAAATTATCAATGCAATGAGTTTTTTAAAGTTATTGAAAAAAAATTGTAAGGGTAAAGAAATCTCAATTTTGGACAAGCCTGATAACAAGGTGATGTATGTATTGCTCAATGACACTCTTAGTAAGTTATTTTTGCCTATTTTATTAGCAAACAAATTGTCTGAACCACCAAAAGATATTGAGTCTTCCGATGTAGAAACCAGCAATCAAGATGGTGAGTCATTACCTGAGCCGCCTAAAGATATTAAGCCTTCCGATGTAGAAACCAGCAATCAAGATGGTGAGTCATTACCTGAGCCGCCTAAAGATATTCGGCCTTCCGATGTAGAAACCAGTAATCAAGATGTAAGTGATGATGGAGATGATATTGATGATCTGACCTCAGAAGCCACATTAATGGAATATAGCCAACTTATTTCGAAGCTAAAAAGTGTATGTCCAACATTAAAGAACAGCGAACTAAGAGATTTCTGTAAAGCTGAGGGTATTGCACCAATCGTTACGGAATCAGGCCAAATTAATATTGAAATAACGTCGGTCCAACTAGATGAATTAAAATGGAAACTGAGGGATAACAATGAATAATCGCAGTAGTTTAACATACAGTGAAACTCTCTTTAGGCCGCTTTATGAATTAAATTCCGCTTACGTATATATCGGGGCGGGTGTCGCTACCGGTTTTATCAGTCAGGTTAGTGAAATTAGTTCTAGTTCACTAAATACGCCAACTATCATCGCTGGTGGGCTCATTGGTGTGGGCTTATACAAAATACTGTGTGCGTACCCAAAGATGAGACAACAATTAAAACTTTTCATCAATAAACTGGAATTTATCGATATTGATGTAGTTCGGTATATCAACAAATGGAAATTCAACTCTAAATCAGAAAACTTTAAATACACTGACAAACGAGAAATATATATCGGTAATGGTTTTGAGTGGGGCCCCCAACACGCACAAAGGGCTTATCAAATTATGGATTTATCTGTTGATTTGCGTGAAATGGAAATCCCATTCGCATTAAAGCCGATTGTGCTTAAATACCGGAAGCATACAAAAAACATGGGGGGTAGGACTTGGATACACGCTATAGGCGAGGAAAAACCACAGATAGTCAATGAGGATACCTTTTATGGTCATTCGTTTATTACAGGTGTAGTTGGTAGTGGTAAAACGACCCTATTACGACTACTTGGTACTGGTTTTTTGAATATGGGCAATTCTATAGTAGTCATTGACCCTAAAGATGATAAACACTTAAAAGAAGGGTTGAGAAGTGAGGCTAAGGCATTAGGTATTGGGCATAAATTTTATGAGTTTTGTCCTGCTAGACCAAGTGAGTCTTGTGCAATTGATATTCTGAAAAACTTTGCAATTCCTTCGGAAATTCCCACACGCATAGCTAGTTTATTAAAATCCGGAAGTGGAGCAACAGACAGCTTTATCGAATTTGGTTGGCAAACTATCTCACAAGTAACAGATGGGATGATTTTTTGTTCAGAAAGTCCAAAACTTACTGAGATCTATCGTTATATGCGTTCCGGCAAAACAGAGTTATTAGAAAAGGTACTTAGTAAGTTTTACGAGCTAAGATTTGGCCAACATTGGAAACAATCAAAACTAAGTCAAATGGAAGGGCTTGGAGATTCCACACTTGAAGGTATGCACAACTATTATACGCAAAATATTCCAAGTAAAGAAAAAAATGCGACTGTTGATGATGTAATTCAATTTGTCACGCACAACCATGAACATGCCCAAAAAATGTTAGCTAGCGTATTTCCGTTATTCAAAGTCTTATGCAGTAACCCTCTGGATAAATTACTTTCGCCTACACGTGGACAAGATGACATCGAAATTATCGACATTAAACGGGTCATTATGGACGGTGGGATAATTTACTGTGCACTGAACTCAATGAATGACCCAAGAACTGCCGGCCATTTAGCTAAATTGTTGCTAGCGGATATTTCATCTTGTTTAGGTGACCGATATAACTATGGAACAGGTGAAGAACGTCGAGTATCTATATTGGTTGACGAAGTGCATGCTGCCGTGGCGGGAAATGACAGTCTCATTAACAACCTAGCGCAAGGACGTGCGGCGAAATGTCAATTTGTGTTAAGTACGCAGACAATCCCCGATTTAATTGATATGACAGACCAGGCCACAGCCGATCGATACTTAGGATTATGTAACAATTTTTTTAGCCTTAAAGTCACAGACATTCAAACTCAAGAATATGTAGCTAAACAATTCAGTCAGACTAATATCAGCGATGTTGGTGTTCAGTATTCCATTCAATCAGCCACAGGCCAAGCGTTATCCGAGTTTTCTGGTGGATACAAAGAAAATATCACAAAAACTCGAGAAGATATGTTCCCGACCTCGCTGATAGGCGATCTGCCGAAGCTGCAATATGTTGCGCGACTCTCTAACGGTCAAAAACTCAAATGCAAACTACCAATTATTAGAGGTTAGCCAGAATGGATATTTCTAGAATTACTTCACAGCATGAAGGGGCGTTGGAAATCGTCAATTCATTAGAACGGTTAGTGGGAGGCACCAAATATCTTCTGCTTCACTCAACGCCAATTATCAATATCATTTTGCTCAAGGCTATGCTGGCATGGGAGCGGGAGTCCGAAAAGGGTTTAGAACTCCAGTTTACAAAGTTTGCTGAATCGATTTTGTACGATTTATATAAGGTTACTTATTTTAAAGTCAGCTTAAAAAAAGATGATGAAGAATCAATTCACTGGGATTGTATTTCACAGACTTTTGAAGAGTTTAAGGTTTCGTCTCTAAATGAGAAAAGAAAAAACAAAAAATGTGACTGCTTTGGGGATGATCCAACCAAACCCACTAAATGTCACTGTTTGAAAGTCGAACATATAGATAAACGCTCAACATTATCGAATGAGGCTATCTCGCTATTACTCGCCCGACACGTATTTAATCGCCGAGTGCTTAACTTGCTAGGTCTGCCCTTACCTACTCGACAAAGTGTTTATTCTTTGAGCCATTCACTCACAGAACATTGCTAAGAGGACGCTTATCATGTCAGAGCTAATTAGGGATCATGGAATATCGAAATTGCTTTCATTATTTTTACTGATTTTTACCGTTAGTATTTTAGTGATATTGACCTCAGTTCCCAGTCAGATATTTCAGAGAGAAATGGAAACAGAGGTGAAATCGCTATCGTCATTAATCAATGAGAATCAGTGGTTAGACCTAACGTTACAAGTGAAGAACATTTACACCAATAACTACATCAACAATGGGGTCCAGGAAGCAATAGAAGATGCATTGTTGCCAAAAGGAAACTACAAGGTAAAGGAGATTGTTGAGAAATTTAAAGGAGATTTCATTCTCGAGCGTGTAGTGAATAACATTCATATTTTGTCATACCAAATGGTCTATAGAGTTTCAATGATGAAGTATTGGATATGGGTCATGCTGCCCTTATTCATCGCACTAATTTATGACGGTTATATGATTAGAAAAATCCGGATGTATGAACCTAGGCAGATATCAATCAAAGGGTCACGGATTTGGACTCGCTCGATTGTATACATGCTCGTTTTTACTTTTTGTTATTTATTAATTCCAAACTTTCTTGGACAAAAGGCACCTTGGTATCCAGTAGTGATGTTAATGCTAACGGCTTTGGCATGTAGAAACACCATTTCAAATTATATGAAAGTTGCATAGGAAATTGAATATGCTTAATCCAGCATCAGAACACGAAGCACTCGGTATTTTAAAACAATACTTAACGGTTTATAAGCGCACTAATTATGGGAAGTTATCCCTACTCGGTGGGATTATCTTGTTAGGTTTTTTAGGCAATATTGTCGGCTTCTTTACACCATCGGAATCACATATAGCAGTGATCCAAATCAGTGGTGAAATAGGTGCCGATAGTGACGTAGGGGATGGCCAGAAAATTGCGACTCATCTTTTAGACGCTATGACCAATGATGAATCAAGCTTGATTGTTATCGAAGCGAATTCGCCGGGTGGCTCACCAACCGACTCGCAAACTATTAATGAGTTAATAGTTCAGTACAAACAATCAAACGGTCCAATCGACCCTGAAGTAGCTAAAAACATTCTCAGTGTTATTAAAGATCCCACAACTCCATTTAATGAAAATTTTGAGAGTGATATCGACGTGAAAACGCAGCCACGAAAGTTAATCGTAGCGGTTGTCACTAAACAATGCGCTTCCGCCTGTATACAGTCGATCATCAATGCTGATGTCATTATAGGTCAGCGAGCTTCGCTGATTGGAAATATCGGTGTCAGATTAAGCAGTATCAACTGGTCTGAATTAGCAAAGAAAGTCGGAGTGACAAGTACAGTTATTACGTCTGGACCATACAAGGACATGCTTAGCCCTTGGAAAGCCATAGACGAAGAGCAAATTTTAATAGCAAAAGAGACATTAATTGAACCCGTGTTTGAGCAATTTAAGTCCGATGTTATCGCTGCACGAGCAGATAAATTAAAGATAAATTACGACGTGTTGTTCTCAGGTTTGGCGTGGACAGGAGATGACGCTGTAAAGACTGGTCTTATAGATGCAACGAGTAACCCCGTAATAGTAAAATCAGCGCTAGAGAAGATAATTGGAGACGATTATAAAATTTATTCTAAGAGTAGTTTTAGCCTTGGTTCCTTTATAAAAAACCCATTTAAATAGATTATTTTTTGAGAAATTCATTTCAGGTGCCGTTTTGGACGCTGAAACGAGGTGGCCTACAAAAAATCAGTAGTACGATAATATCGAAATCACTAAACCTTGAGGAAAAAAAATGGAACATACATTTAACTTACCGACAGTAGCAAGCCAAGACGCATTAAATAAGAAAGGCATTTTAGTCCTCTTAGTTTTATGTGTTCTTTTTATGGTGTTGTCGTTTGATTCAGCAGCGGGTTCTGGCGGTACAGCCTTTACCTCAATTTGGACTGAGTTATCTGGCTGGGCGGACGGTGCTCCTGGTAAGATTATTACCCTGCTCGCATTTTTTGCAGCATTATTTAATGTGTTAAAGCAGAACTACTATATGGCTGTAGGTGCATTTATTGGTGGCATGTTATTAAGCCAATCAGTCGCCATCATCAACATCTTCTTGACCGGTACAATCTAATCCAAATAAATCAAAAAAAGGCGCCATTATTTGCGCCTTTTTTTGATTCAGCGTCCCAAACGGCACCTGAACCGTCGTAAAAACACTGATAACTCATGTAACAATAAACCTAATTCATTATTAATCGGTGAGTGGGGAGAACATGGCAACTTACAGAATTCCTTATCGGGTAAATAAACCACTATTGGTATTGTTTTTTACCTTAGATCAATTTATTCCAATCGCAACAGCCTTTGGGCTTGGCTATACATTTGGTGCAGTATTTGAATCAACCATCTTTGCTGTTATGTATTTCAAAATCACCAGTTACTTTAACGAAAACCATCCCAGAGGCTTTGTTGAGCATGTGCTTTGGTATTGGGGGGTGATGCCTCTCAAACTTGGCTTTACCGTTCCAGATCCACTAAAACGGGAGTTCATTAAATAATGGAAATTCTAAAAAACGCAAATGATGTAAGAAAATCACTCATAGATGCCATCACCACACGAAACGTGACTCTTTTATCAAATTTATTATTGAGTATTGGGATTTGTATATTTGCATTTAAGTTTGCATTTTTCGAACCGGGCTCAGTCGTATTACCCAATGCGCCTATGACCGAAGTAATAGAAGTACGGGGGGATTGGGCTAACGCATCGTTTAAAAGAGGTCACGCAATCGCCTTTGCAGAATTGATCGGTAATATTAGTAAATCCAATATTAATTTTGTAAAAGAACGCTTTATGTCGGCGGCTACGCCCAATTTAAGAGAACAATTCCAAGATGAGATAGACCGTCAAATTGCCATTATTAGCGCAAGAAAACTCCAGCAACGCTTTACCATTGATGATGTTTATTTTGACGAGCATCAAGATGTGGTTTGGATTTGGGGGTCACGAGAAATCACCTTGCCGGGGCAACCTCCCTTAATTAAAACATGGACATATGAATTTAGAATAGGCGTCGCCAGTGGTATGCCCAAGATTTCCTATTTTAAACAATATCCCGGAAAGCCAAATACGCGACAACGTGTTGTTCCAGCAGCCGATACTATTCCAGAGTTAACAGAAGACATGCGCGCAGGTCTAGAAGAATCAGGTTCAGAAGTTAAGGACGTTAAATAATGAAAAAATACATAAGACTGTCGATTATATTCAGTGCAATGATAAGCCAGTCCGTCTTAAGTGCACCAGAAGGCGCTTCCACTAAAGTGTCATCAGATCCAGTAAATGAATTTTCGCTACCTGTACAAACGTCTAATCAGCGACTGAGTTCTGACTATATCGATCAAAATAGTGCCGATAGTCCTGTTTCATACATTTTTAATTCTCTGAAGTCAGCTGTACCTGATAATGAGCCAGTCAAAGCACCGCAGCAAGTAGACAATTATGGTCGAATTTTGGCGGATAGTGACAAATCAAGCTTTGGACGCGCATTGCAAGCAAGCTATAAACCTGTACAAAATTATTCACTCAAGCCCGGTGAAAATATTGCCGTGGCCATTGCTGCAGGATTAATGAATCGGATTAAAACCAACTTCTCAATGGTGGCGATCCGTACATCAGACGAAGACTCGATAATTGAAGCCTCTAACGGTTACATTTATATCACCACCAATTCTATGACCCCTGTTGGCATTATGGTTTATGAAGAAGGTTTGCCTGAAACGGCAATCTCATTGGTGCTTCAACCAGATAATAACCCACCGGCAATGGTAAATGTGGACGTAAAGTTAACAGGTGAACAGCGATACTTAATGAGCCAACGTAAAAGAGAACGTGAGAGATTAAAAAAAATCGATGATTTGGCCAATATTCATAATGAACAACTCAATACGGCTTCACACGTGTCACGCCTTAAATCGATGTTATTACCGATTGCTCAAAATGGCATCCCAAAGGGTTTTACTGAGTCGGTTGAGATCCCCAACACGTTAAGACAGCCTTGTTCCGTTGCAGTTAGACAAAAAACAGCGCAACGCTATGCTGGTTCACGTGAATATATCGATGTCGTGGTGATGTACAACCAAACGTCATATGCCTATCAAATTAAAGAAGAACAATGCTTAAGTCGTGATGCCTTGGCAGTTGCTTTTATTGACCAATCGATATTGCAGCCAGGTGAGTCAACTGAAGTCTATATCGTGAGAGATAAACTTTATATTGAGAAGATGGAAAAAAGTAACCGTCGTAGACAGATTAGCGCACAAGAGCTGGGCTTGACGCGGGAGGTTAACTAATGTCAAAGATAGCAATTAGAGAGTTTTGGGGAGACCCCAAGAAGCGGCAAATTATTATTTGGGGCGTATCACTAATAAGTTTGTATTTCTTAGTCCCTGTTTTCTTTGCTTCATCGAATGCACCGGCAAATGTCACCACTACGAATAATGGAACTGAATTATTTTCCGTTGAAGAAGTCTCGCAGATGGAGGAAAAGAAGACCAAGGAGCTATTTGACCAGTTGTCAGCCGATGCTCAAAACCGAGAGGTTGCTGCGTATGCTCAGGAAAATAGACTGAAAGATCGCGAAAAGAAAATTGAAATGGAAATGACTAAGTTCAGAAATGAAATTAATCAGCAAAAATTAGTCATAAGCCAATTAAAAAGTGAAATTTTAAACCGTAAGGACATTCAAGGTGCTGGTAACGGCAATAACCAAGGTGATGGCACCATTATTCGTCATGATCAAAATGGGAATGTTGCACAAATTGTAGAACGTCCACAAACGCAGATAATTACTCGTCAGCCATTGGTAAAAGGGAATGTTTTACGCACTGTCACGCAAGGTAAGGTGCGCTCTGTTAAAGAAACGGGTCATATTGAAGAGCAAGACGTTAGCATGGTAACGGTCTCAGAAAATTCTCAAACCGTTAAAAATGATTCTAAGACGGCTAATAGCGCTAAGAATGACAAAGTTGATGATAAAAAAGAAAAATCGACTTGGTTGTCGGCAGGCTCAATATTGACGGGCACATTGATGAATGGTGTTGATGCGCCAACATCAGGTGGCCAACAAAGCAAAATGCCTATGCCAATTCTAATTAGACTTAAGCTAGAAGCGTTAATGCCTAACAATTACACGTTAGATATTCGCGAGTGTATTGTAATTGCTACCAGCATTGGTGACTTAGCTACATCCCGCGCGTTCATTCGAGCTGAGACATTATCTTGCATTACTGAAGATAATGAAGCGATTGAAGTACCGTTGACGGCCTATGCTGTTGGCCGTGACGGTAAGAACGGCATCGATGGCACATTGGTCACTAAATCTGGTGGTTTAATGGGTAACGCGATGGCTGCTGGTTTCTTGTCAGGTTTATCAAAAGCCGCATCACCACAAGCGGTAAACGTGGTCAACACCAGTCCCGGTGAAGAATCATTATTTCAAAGTACAAACTGGGCCAGTATGGGGCAATCTGCTGCGTTAAATGGCGCGAGTACCTCGTTCGATATGATTGCGAAATATTACTTAGAAATGGTTGATGCCAGTTGGCCGGTAGTCGAGGTCCTAGGTGGTCGTGAAGTTGATTTTATTGTTCAAAAAGGTCTTGCCTTAAAAATAGGGAAATAGCCCATGTCTGCTAAAAATATGGAAAACCGCCCATTGTGGCAAACCATAGCGACTATCATGTTATGTATTCTGACGGTGGTAGTCATTGTGAACAGTGTTATCGATTACAAGATGCAACCATTGCTGAATACCATCTCGCAGTTGCAACAAGCCAACGCAAACAAACCTGAAGTCAGGACCATTAATACAAAAGTGATGGCAGAACACTTTGCCTTGGCGGGTTACGATACGCCGACGCAACTTGAATACATTGATATTCTGAAAATCCTACTCGATAAAAGCAATATTATCGCTATCAATGATGAGGCATTACAGTTTAAAGACTCTAAATACGCATTGAAATTGAATAGTATAGAAACATTGCGACAGAGCTTAAATGAGTTGGGTATAGAAAATCCTAGGGTAAAAAATCAAGCGCAGTATGAGGAACGAGAGCGGTTACAGAGATCAATATTGGAACAATTAACGAAGAGTATAACCACTCAATAGAGAATGCCCAGTAAAGAGATTTACTGGGTTTTTTTTAAAGGGAATGATTGTTGCCTAGTGTTTCAGCCATATTACACAACACCAGACAATCGGCTTGTAATGCTGCTGGTGGTCGTTTCAATGCATACACAAGATTGTACTTGGACAAATGCCCTTTAAGTTTTACTTTTAGTTCTTTTTTAGATTCTACGTCTGCAATAAAACGTCTAAACGAAGACAAATTAATAAAGTACCGCTGCATCACTTTAAGATAGGGGTCTGTTAATACATTTTCCGCTGTTATCAAAACAGGTTCAGTTAACAACTCCACTACTTCACTCATACATACCTCTCAAACCATCCATTTCTACGAAAATGACCACTATTTTAAATGTTTTTCGTTTCAGGTGCCCTTTGGGACACTGAAACGAAAAGGCAAAAAAAAAAGTAAGACATAATTATCCCGAATTCAATCATTAGGGTTTAGATATGAGACTAGCAAACACAAAAATACTGGCAACTGTTCTATCGGTCGTTATGTCAGCCCCCACAATTGCGGCTGATTTAACGACCACAGAGGCCAAAGCCAAGTTTGAGTTGTTACTACCTTTCAAAATCAATCAGGTTAGCGATTCACCACTGGCAGGTTTTTATCAATTAGAGTCAGAAAAAGGCATTTTTTATGCGTCTCGAGACGGTGAGTATATTTTCTCCGGTTCGCTTCATAGCTTTTCAGATGGGTTACTTAATTTAACCGCGGTAAGGCAACGTGAACTCGCCAATGGGCAAATGGAAGCCATTCAAGATGAACTCATTGTGTTCCCTGCCAAAAATGAAAAATATCGCGTCACAGTGTTCACAGATCCAACATGTGGTTACTGCAGAAAACTACACTCTGAAATCGAACAATACAACGATTTAGGCATAACCATCGCATATGCAGCGTTCCCTCGTGGCGGTATTAACTCCGAAATGGACAAACTGTTAAAGGATGTATGGTGTTCAAAAGACCAAAACAAAGCCCTCTCTGACGCTAAGAATGATATCCCAATAGCTAAAGGCTCTTGCAAAACCCCAGTAGACCAAATGTATCAGATTGGAGAATCGTTAGGCATTAATGGCACTCCCGCCATCATCTTACCAAATGGCGAAATGGTGCCAGGCTATCGACCTGCTCAGCAATTATTACAAACACTGGAGAATGCGGGATGAAGCTAATAACAGGATTGACGCTAGCAATGCTGCTTTGTAGTCCGTCAATAATGGCATTTGATCTTGAAGAAGCGGCCAAATTAAAAGAAGCCCAATCAGATATAAAATCGAGTTTTTCAGAAGATGTGAAAAAAATGATGAGTGAACTGGGTGATGTAGAAAATGTGCGAATGTTGCCGATTAGAAATGTCATGCTGATTCAGCTTAAAGGTAAGCCTCCAATATTCGTTTCATCCAATGGCCGCTTCCTAATAGAAGGTGACATTAAAGATTTATGGTCAATGACGCCTGTGCAAACGGTTGAGCAAGCCGAAGATTCTTGGTTATTACATCTTGATACCTTTGCTAACGGCACGCTAATGGACCAAATGGCGGTTATCCCCTTTGGCAATCCATCATTAAAAAAACAAGCTCGTGTATTTGTTAGCCCAACAGCTAAACAGTCTCAAGAGTTTTTAATGAACATTGACCCGAGCAAAGTAAATTTAGATTTGATTATTATGCCGCATGACAAAGGGTCAATTACGCCATCTATGAAAGCATGGTGTGGGTATTCGACAGTAGATTCACTGCAAGTCTTAATGACGGGCGATGCAGATGATATCGCGCAACGCGAGTGTGATGAAACAGATTTAAAGAAAGTGATGACACCTATGTTGATGGCGACATATTTAGACATCAGCAAGATCCCTTATTTTGTTCGCATTGATGGCAAACGCTTTGCTGGCTTACCAGATAAACCGATTGAATGGTTACAAAACCTGCCCAAAGCCCCGGTGGATGAAACTACTGAAACATCAGCTAAAACAGTGAAAAAAATCCCTGTTGTTAAAAACCCCTCAAATGAAGTGATTGAATCCCCAAGCGAACAAGTTATGGCCGACGCGATGGCCGATGTCACGGAGCAACAATAAATGAATAAATTAGCCCTATTGATCCCTTTCACGTTAAGCATTCTTTCTTCTGGCTGTGCTTTACAGGTAGGTGAGAGTGAATTCGCCTGTCCAAATGATGCAAAGGGTGCGACATGTTCATCAGCGCGTCAAATACACGACCTAACAAACAATCGAAGTAGTCTAGAAGGACTTAATGTGTCGATGGGGAAAATTCAAAGCACTACAGGCGATGATGCTGAAGCTAAACCAGCATCAGGCACGGATTATACTTTTGACTCTGATTCATTAAATCCGATACGAGTAGAAAGTGTACAAGTCGTAAATCAACCTGCTTCATCGTCAAATATAGGAAAAAACAATAAAAATAACGAAGTATATGAGCCTCTTACGCACATAAGGCACGACACATTACCAGAAGCCCAATTAATCGAAGAACCGACAAACAGGACGTTTGGGGCGGTTGAGGGTGTGCAAAATGAACATGGTCAATTAATGGTTCATAGAGAATCACCAATGGCGTTAGCACCTGAACCATTAGCCGTGCTGCAGCAACCCAAAACGATGCGTATTCTTGTGGCGTCTTGGACGGACAGTGATGGAGATTTGCACATGCCAGGATTTGTATATGTCGAAGTTGCACCTAAGAAATGGTTAGTGGGAGAGCAAGCGAATGACCGTCCTGGCCGAATAGTTCCATTACAGATCCAGCAAGTTACCCAAGAAGAGGAACGCCGACAATCTCATTCTAAGCAAGGTTATAACAGCTTGGGTGTAACAGAAAGACAAGGAAAGTAATATGGGTGTTTTTTCGAGTTATTTTAATAAAATTCGCAAACTAGCAGACTATGACAAAGTTGATGAAATGTTTGGTTTCGTTGGTTATGAATCGGATTACTACATCATGGAAGGTGGCGGCATGGCCGTCATGTTCTGTTGTCAGCCAACTCCTGGTTGCAATGAAGAATTAAAAAACTCATTGGATGCCATTTTTAAAAAGGATTATCCAGCTGATACGACTATCCAAGCTCAATTAGTTGCTATACCAGATATAAGTTACTTCATTAATCAATATGAAACGACTCGTGGTAATCGGTTGATGGGTAATGATAATGAACTCACTACATCGATGGCCGAATCGTTAGCTCAAGACCTTGAAAGTAAGGTGCATAAAGACATGCATAATGGTGCACGTCTACGTAATTTTGAGTTTTGGTTTACTGTAAGAGTACCTACGGCAGAACTACTTGCCAATGATCGTGAAGAAAAACGTTTTCGCACGCTCATTTTAGATATTGAAGAAAGTTTAAAAGGGGTTGGGTTCGCACCGAATAAATTAGCACCTAATAATTTGTTATGGCGTCTTCAGATGCTAATGAATACATCAAAAGATGCTATTTGGCGTAATAGCAATGTTAAACCGAATGCTTGTAAGACCTTTTCAGAACAAATTATTGAAGATGGAAATACAGTTCATTTTACCCCCAACGGTATTATCACTGGCAAACCTAAAGAAGTTGAATCCGATGGACAAGTAAAATTTGAAACAGACAATCAAACACACATAAAAATCATGTCGTTATCGTCTTTACCTGATGAAATTTATTATGGGCAAATGTTTGATTTAGTGGGTGACTGGATGTCAGGTGGGGTTGCTCATGGTGATCCATTCATGATTTCGACGCTAATTCATTATCCTGAGCAAGGGAAAGCAAAAAGCGACATAGCCAATGGTAGGAAATGGTTAATAGGCCAAGCAAAAGGTAAAATTTTAGAGTGGTTCCAAGGGTTAGCGGACCAAAAGCGAGATTATGACCAGCTTTGGACAGAGATAGATCAGCGCGGGGCAAAAATCGCCCACTCTGGTACCCATGTAATTATCTTTTCAGGCTCAGCGGAAAGAAGTGAACGCTCATTAGCAAAAATGAAGCGTTATTTTGAAACGAAACGAATTACATTTACTCCAGAGTCAGTATTAACGGGTCCTCTATTCTTACAAAACATCCCTTGCATGATGGATAAAGGGTATTCAAATTATCGTCGCCACTCGACCTACTCCTCAGAAGCACTAGTTTTTTTGACTCCCCATATGAGTAATTGGAAGGGCAATACAAACTTGCCTATAGTCCCGCTATCTACGCGTAACGGCCAAATCTTCTTTTGGGACTTATTTAAGACTGATGGCGGATATAACTTTTTACTCAGTGCGGCAACCGGCTCAGGTAAGTCGGTATTGGTGAACTACATTGTGAACTGTTATTTAAACTCAGGAGTTAAGCCTGGGGGATCACTGTTACGAAAACCACATCAAAAGCTATATGAATTGCCAGAATTTGATGATGGGGCCCAAGTGTTTATTTTAGACAGTGGCCGCTCATATCAAAATTTAGCAGAAATGTTCACTGACAGTCAGTTTATTTCGTTCGATAACAATTTCAAATATTCGCTCAATCCCTTTCCATCTATTCATCAATGGACAGGCGATATTGGTCAAGGGCCAATGATATTGACCATGTTTAAAGCGATGGCGGCACCAAAACATGGCGTGACAGAAGTCCAACGAGCAGAAATGATGACAATGCTCACGGACATGTGGAATGAATTAGGGCAAAAGTCCACGGTCACTATCTTTGTTGAGCGTTGCTTACAACATCCTGAAGAATACATGCGACAGATCGGCAAACAGTTAATGATATTTGCTGAGGGCGGCGTATATGGGCATTTGTTTTCAGACAAGCGCCCTGCTATTGACTTTGATGGCCGCCTAGTCGTCGTTGAGCTAGAAGAACTACAGAATGATTTGCATTTACAGCTGGTGGTCATTCTTGGTGTGATAAATCAAATTCAGCACAAAATATTCCAAGGTGGTACTGCACGCAAAAGTTTATTCTTACTTGAAGAAGCTTGGCAATGGATGGCCGGTGATAAAGATGGCGATAAGGGCGCTCTGATTGAATTCGTCGGTGAGTTTTTGCAAGCCGCTTTCCGTAAGTTTCGTAAGGTACGTGCGTCGGGTGGCGTTATTACACAGAACTTGATGGACGCTACCGGCAATGCCGTGGGTCAAGCTATCTTAGCCAATACTGACTGGAAGTTGTTCCTGGGGCAAGACCCCTCTTCTGTAGATAAGATTAAAAATACTCAATCATTTACAGCTTCTGACGCGCAATTTGAGCAAATGAAAACGGTTCATACTAAAAAGGGCTCATATTCAGAAATCATGATTTTCCACAAGCAAATGAGTGAGATTTGCCGATTGGAGCTTGAGCCTGAAACGTTAATGATTTTCTCAACCGATGCCGATGATCGCGAGTTAATGAAAAAGTACAGGGCAAGAGGTAATGGTGTAAAAGAGGCCGCAAGGTTATCAGTGCTAGAGAAACATAAAATTTAGAATTTAAGATGAGTGAATATTACTGAATACCGGTTAAAGATCACTTTTATGTTGCATTTAGCATGACTATTACTGTTTTTTGGTGCAATTGAACCAATTAATACATTTTTTTGTTGTTGCACACTATTGAGATCTATAACACGGAAATACTTTAAGCTATTTAAATCAGTACCTTAGGTGTTAAATTCAAGAATTCCCGTTACCAATAAAATGATCCTTTGAGTACAAAGGATCACTTTCTTGTTGTTGAAATAAAAAATTTAACTTAAAACACTGTTTTATATGGTTTATTTTCATATCGAGAAATGTAAAGGAATAATATTAAAAATACAAACATGCGGTAAAATATTATTTTTAAATCATATTAATCAGCAGCTTGTGTCATTTTTTTGATTTATTAACAGAACGGTTATCACATCGGTTGAACAGAAATATATAATGAAGATGCCAAGATTATGTAATCTTAACAACAAAAAAATGATCTATTAGTTGCTAGTTTTATGCTTTATGTTTAATTACAACACGTTAACTAAATATATCTTTATGTTTAGTCGCGAGAATAATAATCGGATTTGCGGAAAATGAATGTATATTTATGGGATTTTTATAAGGACTTCATAACTTAAACGCCTTACTAACACATCATATGCGCTATTTTGACAACAAATTCCTGCAATTTTGAATAACAATGTTTAGTAACGAGCGACAACAATATTCAGCGATTAATACAACAGAAAAATGTAACGACATGCAACGTAATCCTGTATTGGTTGACAACAATTTTCTGTCCGTCTGAACAACAATAAATTGTTTGCTGATATGACAAATACATGTAATATTGCTAAAGCTTAAATACTTATCAATGGATAGGGTAATAAGGTAAGAAGATGACATCCAACAGTAAAGACAACGCACCAAAACAAAAACATGTAGATTTAGGCTTGCAGGAATCAATGCCAGAAGTATTTAAGAAATCTCATGAATTGATTTTTTCGCGGCAACGTCTCTCTGTCCATGAGCAAAATATTTTTAATCTGATGGTCGCTCACATGAGGGAAGATCATTGGAAATCAAAATCTGGACCATCATATGAATTCCCTGCACAAATCCTTTCGGATTGGTTTGATATTGAATCGAGTCATTTAAGCTCGACATTAAGCCCGGTTGCTGATCGATTAGCGACCCGAACGGTAGGCTTTACTAATAGCGAAACTGACGAATGGGATTACATACCTATTCTTGCTCGTATCAAATATAAAAATGCAAAGCTAATAATCATTCCCAACCCTGAGTTAAAAGAACAATATATCGATTACTCAAAGAAAGGGTATGCGTTAATCAATCGTAAACCTTTGTACAAACTTAAGAAATCATACAGTAAGCGACTTTATGAAATCTTATCTCGATTTAAGCAAGAGGGTTATCAACGACCATTAACAATCGATGAGTTAAAAGGATATTTCGGGCTATTCGACGAAAACGGGAACCTGAGTAAAGGAAACCAAAGCTTAGGCCCTATTGGTGTATTCATAAAACGTTGCATCTCAGATTCATTTCAAGAAATCAACGAAATTTGTAAGCACGAACTAGTTTTATTCAAAAGCGATAAAGGCGAGTTAGGTTATAGCCTAATAAAAAAAGGTAGAGTCACAATCGGCATAAAGTTTCACTATAAATGGATTGATCATAAAGTTTCAATGAGCGAAGACACAGCTAAAGATACTATTAGGGAGCTTGAAACGAAGTTAAATCTTAAGAATGAAAAGCTGACAATACCAGAACTGAATTTGCTAGCTGAAGCATATATGGTGTTTGAAGATACAACTACGGCTAATGAGATTTATGAAGTTATTAACGAGCGTGAGGCGGCGCTAGTTATTGAACCAGAACAAAAAGCTAAAGATGATAAATTGAAGTTTTTAGAGAAGATTAAGCAAATGAAAGCCAAATCTAAAGTGGGTTATTAATCATCTCTTCGCCTTAACAACAAAATATTGATCTTTAGAAGGCCCAAAAAGTGATCTGTATACACCAACTTAAAGATCCGTTTGTTGCCAACTAAATGATCCCAATATTTTTACTACCTAGGCTTAGGACTAAAAAAAAGGCCCAAAAAACATAAAAATGTAAAAGTGGAAACAAATTAATGATCGGATAAGACAACAAAATGTAAATTTAGTGGGTGTTTAGAGTGAATAACAAACTATCTGGCTATTTTTTAATCTTGTGGATAACTAGCAACAAATAAAAGATCTTGAAAGCCGTTATAATGATCTCGAAAACTAAGTAAATGATCGTTAAAAACGGATATTAGATCTTTATCAACACTTAATTGATCGAGTAAAACAAGATTTGTTGATGATTACATAATTATGGTGTTCTAAGCTGTTGTTTTATATGTGTAAAATTAGCTTTTTAGTCTCTCCTATAGATCTATATCTTTTATATTCTTTATATTTCCTATATCTATTATAAGAGAATTCTATTTTGAATTTAAAAACATTAAGGTCTATTACCACTTTGGAAGATTAACCGAGTTACAAAAACAGCCATGAATGTAACTAAGAGGATCACCAGGTGTAAAAGTGCAATTGCAATCCATATTGCACTAAGTGATGAAATAAGGCCCCCTATCGACTCAAGGAACGAAGGCATCAACATACTTAACAATAGAATAATGACGATGATTAAAAGGAGCCCTATTTTACTTTGAGAGAAATCTGCTTTACTCGGAACAGAGTAAACAACAAGGGAATAACTAACAAACACCCATAAGGCAGTTAAATAAACGTTTGTGGAAGAAAATAAGATAATATCTAACATAGATGTCAATTTACTTAAAAACCCGCTTAAATCGCCATTCAGCACGTTTGATAACTCAATATAAGTTGCAAAATAATCAAACACATCTGGTCGTAACCATTTCGTCACACCTATAAAAGCTAAAGTCCCTCCAAAAAGCGGTGCTATACCAATCAACATGTTAGCAATAGGAGAAAATAGTGATGGGTTATAGCTATGTAAAACATAGCCAAGGGAACCATCCCTACTAGGTTTAAATAACTGAAAGTCAACTATTTTATGATTAAATAATAGCGCTGTGGTCAAATGAGAGAGCTCATGAATAGGCACACCGACAATGCCCAAAACCTTGTAAGCAATATTATTAGTAATTTCTGCCAACATATTTCGTACGTAAACAATGGTGATGAATGAAAACAAACATGCTGAACAGGCATAAATAAATTGAGTTATGACATTTACATCAAAGTGGATCATGTGGTTGCCTGTAAAATGTGAAGAGTATGCTTAATGACTAACATCAGTATTCGTGGGGCATAGACCGGCTGAATAAACTTTTTTCCAAGCGTCATTAAGTAATTGATGATCTAGAGTTACGATAACATCTCGATTTAGCAGCTCATTGACAGCAACCTTACTAACCTCGTCAACTTGCAATTTATGATTAAAACCATTGATGAGATATAATTTATCGAACCTGGCTAGTGTTTGTTTGCTAAAAATATCATTCATTATCTTATAGATAATCCGAGAAAGTAATACAGTTTTTAATTCTTGTTTAGAAAATCGATCAATAGCATTTACTGTTGCCGGTTCTAGGTAAAACGAGCTTAAATAATTCACGAGAAGTTCCTTAACTGCAAAGTGGTTTAACGTTTGCAGTTAGTACAACATGCATCGAAAAACCGGCTACTAAAGTCCAGCGTAATTCGAATTGTCATTATGAATTCAGGTGTAATTAGTGTTAGAGTAACTGTAAATAAACACAGTGGTTTTGATTATGAAATTATCTCCAATGCCCATTTCATGTGGGATCGGTGGCTTTGAGAGTGCTGCAAAAGAATATGCGCAGAAAGAATTGAGTTTGGATGAATTTTTAGTAATTCATCCAAGTACAACATTTCTGACATTAATTGATGGCAACGATATGGTTAATATTGGAATACATAACCACGATATAGCGATAGTTGATAGAGACATCACTGCCCGGCATAGAGATGTGGTTATTATCAATCTAAATGGAGACATATCTTGCAAAATTTTAGATGCAGAACGAAGACTTTTACTTTCAGGCAGTAATGACAACAAACCCATTCCGATAAATGAATCAGATGAATTTGTAATTATAGGGGTAGTAACGAGCAGTATTCGTTGTTTTAAGCCTTTGACATTACCCTCAAAGGTCGATATTGGCCCAGTGGATACATCAAATCATGCCTAATGACGCTAATTGATATACAGAATATTGGCGAATTCGAGGGCTTAACTTTTTACGACATTCCTCTTCATGAAACTCATAGAGTAGATGATCACTATATCCATAATTCAAACTATCGATGTAATCTATAAGGTTATCGTTTTTACAGGCTTTTTTCAGCCGCCCTGCAGTGGTAGATAATTTATTGGCAAGTCGCTTTAATTGACTTAAAGAAGATTGCTCTACGTACTCAGTTAGGTTTCCCAAAAACTCAGTATAATCAAATTCTATGCCGGGTTCGTCTAAATGCGGAATAGATGAACCAGACCACACTTCATCAATTGATTCATCTAATATGGATTGGTGCATCGTGGTTAAGAGTTTCCCTTTACCGACCCACTTTCGAATACGTGTAGCATCATTACTGAACTGGGTATTAGGACTTACGTGTTTAGCTTGATGAACCAATTGGCTTTCACTCACGCCCAGAAAATGCACTCTTGTCGGTGTGTCTGTTTTGAGAAATGAGAGAACTTCATCAACACTCAACGCGGCGGCATTTGATGGTAACCCAATGATTAATTGCTGATGATATCTAGCAGGTATAGTGGTGAGTGCGTCGTGATAGCATTGAGAGATAGATTTTGGCCCCTTTTGCAACGGGATAAGCATATTGGCGCACATATGAAGTAAATCCGTTATATCTGCAAAAAACTCGCTTATTAGTGCCATAGAGTTTGTTTGCTGGCCCACAATATCTGGACATGCAAAATGGATGTTAGAACAGAGGTGACTTATCTTAATAATTTCTCTATAACGATTAAGCACCAACTCGAAATCTAGCTGCTGCGCTTCACCCGTTTTCATATTATGTTGAAATAATCGAAAAGCACCAGAATCTAATAAGATTTGTTGTTGCTTACTGTCCTATTAATGCCTTCACCGTTCCCGATGTATCAAGAACATTTACGCAAATGGGTACATTCGCCCTCATTAACCCTTTTAAATCATTTTTGGCAGACGCACCAGATCTAAACAATTGCGATTGAGGCATGTTGTCGAAGAATGACAATTGATCTGCGCTAAAAGCCACATTGCGTAAAACCTCTTTCCACTCGTCGTTACTCGGTAACGTAAACGCTTCTGAGGCTTTCGTCCCGTAGGCAAACATTGAATATTGCATAATGAGTCATGCTTCTAAAGATAACTGAGGTCTTTACGTTATAACGAGGTCTTAAAACAGCAACTCACCAGGGGGAGGATAGTAAACAGAGATATTATTCAAAGTTATAGAAAATTACTGGTGATCGGGTATCGTTTTAGTTGGTGTAGAAAAACCCTCAATTTAAAAAAATTTGAAGGTTTTTTGCGGCCACTCTTTTCAAATCAGCTACTATAAAGTTGAGCAACGAAATAATTTGTTGCTTTATGCACGAATAACTTATGCACTAAACTTTTAAAAAATGACAGGGATGTTCATTATGTACTTATTTTGCGTAATACTAGTTATCTTCGTTTCAACAGTTTTAGCAGAAATCTATATCGCTATTAACTTGAAACGCGATGAATATGAGTTATCTAAAGAGATTGATGACTCTAAGATCGGAGAAGTATACAGAGATGATGGAATTAATAGAGATCAACAAACAGTAAATGCTATACGTGCTTCTTATCTAACATTGATCATCATTACATGCTTACTTCTCTTGCTCTTAGCTAGTAATGTAAAGTAAAGCACATAGTCAATCTTTTAGTACACGCTCAGAAATTTATCATTTGAAACGATTCTGAGCGTTGTTCTAAAACGTTGAAGTTACCGTGTATATTACTATTGCCCGCTTCCCTCTCACTTTGGATTAACCGTCAATTCAGATTCTTTCTGACTAACTGAATTTTATTGTATGACTTCGGGGATCGGCCTGAACCATATCAAACAGTTTTATATCGCTTAGTGTTGTAGAAAAATCCCCATCAAGTAACGTGGCTTTACTGAGTTCGCAGGGTTCATCAGTAGCAACAACCAGTGAAAAACGGTCTTTATAAACACCGACAACAATACATCGAGTCAACTCTGGCCTAGTAAATGACAATTTATTAGCAACACTGGGAAGCGGGATGTTGAGTTGTTTGATGATCTCAACGGTTATAAATGGGTCTGACGTAACAGTTTGAACCATAGAAATAGCAGCAAGTAGAGATTTACTTCCGTTAAGCAATATTTTTGAGCTTGTGCCATTATGCTGAGTGACAAAATATTTATCCTCACGGCTTAATAAATCAAGCTGTGTACTGCGTAAAAAGTCAGTGACTATCGCCGTAAAATGGGATGTATACATGGTCTTACCCTCTCATTAAGCCGCAATATTATTGATAATGTCGTCAGTTTGGGTTGCTGTTTCAGTGTCACTCTCATTTTCAAACTCACTGATCTGAGTTTTAAGCTCAATCATTCGTTGTTTACAGGCGATTAATTGGTCTAGCTCTGTAAAGCTGGCATTAATGGCCGTTTCTGCCACTTCAATTAACGCTTGTTCGTGATTGATATTGTGATTGTATCGAGTGATATGTTTGTCATAGTTACGAATAAAATTATTAATGGTATTCAACACTTGCCACCCAAAACCTGATTGTTTGGTGAGATCTAATCTAAAGGTATAGGTCGTGGACCCAGTAACTAATAAATTTATTTTGGTACCGATTGTTTGAATCGATAAGGCGTAACCTGCAAAGTCACCCAATAATGCTTTTCTGTCTTTATAAAACCCTAACGCGATAGATGAAGCCATTGGGTTAATAATCTTATCCATATCATGAGAAGCCTCTTTTAAGGTGGTAAACGTAGTGCCATGAGCATTAACATAACTCAATGCATCACCCGCTTGCGGGATGTGTAAGCCGCTGGCTTTATCCGTGTTGATTCCCGCTAAATACCGTTGATTATTGGCAAGGGTTGAGTTGATGCGTTCAATGTCGAATTTAGCTTCGCGTTGATTGCGGATAAAGGCATGACGTTGGGCTTCAAGACGTTGTATTGTTTTTGTGAGCGTCACCATTTCTAATACTAATGGTGAACCGCTGGTTTCAGCTTTTAATTCTGCGAACGTTAGTTCTGCTGTAGATAAATCCGTTGATGAATGTGAAATATCGTTAGCTGAGTTAAAATCCGATATAAATTTTTGCTTATTTTCAAGGACTTGGAATAAGAAAGAATCAAGGCTATTTTTGGTCGCGATGTAAGTTATGTCTAAAGTGAACGAATGCGGCGCTTGTTGATAGAGTAAATTCCCTTGGCGAATGCCTCGGCCGAGGCGTTGAGTTAGATCTGCTGGTCGATAAGGCGCGTCTAATACCGTTATTCCCACTAAACGCTCGTTAACATTGGCACCACAGCCAAGCGTGTTAGTTGACGCTATACACACGCGATACTCCCCAGCGTTCAATTTAGAATACATTTCGGCGCGGGCTTTGGGTGTTTTGAAACTTTGCGCAAATACGATATGTTCTGAACTGACTCCTTGGTCAATAAGACCTTGTTTAATGTCACTATAAACTGAGTGACGGCCGTCTGAGTTGGGCACTCCTAAATCTAAAAAGATTATCTGGGTTGCTCTGTCTTCACTGGTAGCGTGATATTTATCAGCGGTAAGTTTGACACATGTTGGCACTTTAAAACCCGCTTCGTCACGTTCAATGCTTGGGTTTAACAAACGCATGTCAATACTTGCTTTCTTCGCTTGTGACATGACTAATAGCATATTGTCGTTTTCGACTGGGCTTGCTTTAAAGTCTTTTGCTCTAGAGACTAAATATTTTGAAAACTCGATTTGAGTAGGTGTAGCTTCAACGATAATTTGTCTTGCCTTGCCGCCTGTAATTGGCGGAATCGCGGGATAATTTTTACCATCAATGCCTTGGATTTCTGGTAAAAATTTAGCAAGCTCTTTTTCGTTGACGCTATCCGCTATAGATGACCAAAGAGATTGTAATACGGACATGTTACGGAATGCGCGCAAGCGGGTGACAGTCTTGAATGATCCGCTACCTGCTGCCGATACTTCAAAGTCACTGCTAACGGTAGCAAACGATGAAACAAAATCATCAATTGAGCCGATGCCTTGAGCTATGAGCATATCTTCATCTAAATATCTTAAAAATGTGTAGGCTTCTAATAACGTGTTGCTAATTGGCGTTCCTGTACTGAAATACACGCCCAAGCCATTACCTTGTTCAAGATTATTCCTTTTTAAACATTGGATTTTTAAAAACCAATCGAATGCGCGTTTTGATCCTATCGGGTTTCCGCAACCGCGTACATTGTTTAAGCGTGTGGATTCATAACTCAGGTTTTTGATAAAATGCGCTTCATCCAACACTAAGCAATCAATACCTAACTGGGTGATGGTAAATCCTTTTTTACGATCATCTTGTGCAAGTTCTTGTAACCGATTTTTTAATTTAGCTTTTTTATTTTCAATATTTTTGACAGAAAAGCGTGCACCGTTGTTTTTGTCCATTGTGCATAGTGCGAAATCAAGCTTCGCGAGTTCATTTTCGATAACAGATTGCTCAATGTCTTCATCTGGCGAAATGGCAACGAATGAAGACTCAGGGCAGATGACTATCGAACTACCTGTTTTTAAACGTAACAATGTCGCTTGGCGTGATGCAGGGCTCAGGTCATCGGGGTTTAATACCGTGATTTGATCTTGTGGGAAAAGTTCTAAATATCCCGCTGCAAATTGAGTCGTCAAATGATTAGGAACGACGCACAAAATACGTTTTTTAAGCCCTAGTCTAATGAGGGTGTTCATTATGCCGCTTAATGTGTACGTTTTCCCTGCCCCCACCTCATGAGCAAGTAATAATCGTCCCTCTGTAACGGCACGATAAACCGCATTGACTTGATGCTTTCTGAGCTTAATTGATTGGTTTGAATGAGGTAATGAAATAGCATGACCATCGGCATTTAACTTTACAAATCGATTAAATTGCTCGTTAAAAATGGCGGTTAGTTTGTCTTGAACATCAGTTCTTTCAAGCAAAAAAGTATCCCATTCGCCGATAATTTGTTCTGCATTTATTTCGTTTTCTAGTGTCGCTTGTTTATTGATGATTCTATGCCCGTTTTCGTCTTTATAAGTCACAGTAGTAGGACGGCCATTCATCAAAAAGTCTAATAACTTACTAAAACGATAGGCCGAGTTGGAGCCTAGGCGAGTCTCTAACTGGTAAGGTAATTTCAACAGATTTATTTGCCATTGATTCGCGGCATACATGAAATCGATTTCAGTATGAATATTTTCTCTACCGTCACACAATAGGGTTACAAACTCTTGATAGATATTCGCGGGAACCCATGAAGCGCCTAGGTTTACTTTAATATTTTCAAAAGGTATATCGAGTGGCAAAACTGCGTTTAGTGCATCGATATAATGTTGTTTTGTGTCGTCGTCATAAGCTAGCTGGTGGACGGTATTTATTTTTGTTTTTACATCACCAGACAAAAATACGTTTCGAGTAACCCATTTGCCCGATTCATCGAAAATTAGATGACCATTAGTTCGGTTGATAAATTCGGCTTCTGTCGTATCCATAAGGCTTGCACAGTAAGCGATATCCACACCACCATGCACGTTAACGCTGGCGATTAAAGCATCTTCTATTGAGTCGGCATGAGTTGGGATAACCCATGGCGATAATATGCGTTTATTGAATATTTCCGCTTTTTTAGCCGATGGACTAACGGCTTTAATACCTAATTTTTTGGCGGCTGTTTTGGTTAATCCTGCGGTGTAATTCACTTCAAGCGATAATAGGTTGTAATTAGTGGGGTCTAATTTTGCTACCCGCTGGTTTGAGGCATCATGAACATAGCCGAATTTTTTTACAAATGCATCGTAACGCTGATTTAACGTTAATCGAAGTTCATCAAGTGTTGCGTCTGCTTCATCGTTTTGTTCTGCGCTTAGTAACGTCATTAGTGAGTGACGAACGGCGCATAATGCTTGTAATCGCGCTTTAGTGGTTCCGTTAAAATCAGTCGCTTGCCAAGACTCATTGATTAATTGGTATATTTCATCATCAGTCCCTACGGCATAAGAGCCCTCACGAGTTCCCGCCGTTTCTATTATCTGACGTTCAACATGAGCGACATTGTGTTGAGCTTGATTAAATGAGGTTTCCCCGTTAAAGGTTTGACCTGCAAACATCATATTAATGGCATTGATAGCGACATTTTCAAAATCATTGTTACCCTCGCAATGTACGCTATTACCTTGGAACACTTCACCCACTAGCATTTCGCCGTGGATCATTTCGGGGTGAGTAATGAAATATTGATTTAAAAAATAATCCTTATTGCTGGCATCCTTTACGCTTTCAGCATTAAACCATGCGGTATTGGTCTCTGCGCCCTCTTGAAATAGAAGCACGTCAACGGTGGCATTGGCCCCCGTTGACACCTCAAAAACTTGTTTAGGCAGCCTTACAGCAGCTTTAAGCGAAGCGAATTGACCTACTAACGCTCTACTTTTACTGTTAGCAGAATCCATGAACGAGCGAGACACAATCGCTATCATCCACCCATTTTTAGCTAACAAGGTGGCTGATTTGGCGAGAAAGTAATTGTGTAGCGATAATCCGCTTAAGGTTTTATTTGCGCTATCAAAAATTGGCGCTTGTCCGAATGGGGGATTATGAAACACGAGAGAAATAGGGTTTTTAAATTTTGCATTTTCAAAGCCCATATTTTGAATGTTGGCCGATGGATAAAGCTTTTCTAATATCTGTGCTGAAATGGCATCTTGTTCAACTAAATTAATGTCCATTGCGTTATAAAGGGATTCTGGCATGGTACGCACTAAACCGCCCACGCCTGCCGATGTGTCTAAAAATGTACCTGAGCAAACCCCCGCTTTTACGAGTTCGTTATAAATGGTTTTAGACAAGAAGTCAGGAGTGTAAAAAGCCGATAATGTGGATAATTTAGCAGAGTTCCATTGATCACAAGTCAGTAGGCTTTTTAAAGTGTTGTGGCGTTTGGACCATTTAGCATCATTAGGGTTAAACACATTGGCGCAGCCGCCCCACCCTACGTATTTTGCCAATGTTTTTTGTTCTGCAAGAGTTGCCTCAGCTTGTGCGGCATTTAACGCTGATAAGGTCTTAATGGCGGCTACATTCACGTTATAGCGAGTCACCATACCCAATTTTGATAGAGGAAAATCATAAAGAAAGTCATTTGCTTTCACTTGAACACGGCATTTTAGCTTTTTACTGCCTTGTGTGTGTGCGATATAGGTTGATAGTTCATCCTCAGAGCCAAAAAAGAACCCCATTTGCCCGCCCACATACTCAATGTTACTTACTGTGTCCATAAATAGTCCTGCTGTTTAACGTCTCGATATACCTATATAAGAACATGGCGAACAAAACGCGCAACTATTGATGTATTCAGCGAACAAAACTTAAAAGTGTTCTGTGAAATTATTTTCTAAAGCTCTAATAAATATTAATTTAATAAAATATTTAGGCGAACAAACGAACATGTTCGCCCGAACAAAAAAGTTTGACCGATACAAACGGCTAGCGTATTATTTGCACAATTGATATTTGAGACAGGTATATAGCAATGAACAGCGACACTCTACCAACGGGCTTATCTGTGAGAGAACGAGTATTTAGGATCTGCAATCAGCTTTACGCAGAAAATACGAAGGTAAAAATTCGAACCGTTTTAGAATTACTGCCTGACATCAAAAGCACATCGACTGTTCACAAATATCATAAAGAATGGCGAACACAGTTAGACAACTCTAAAAAGACGTTGTTTGATTCCTTTGGCTTCAGTGATAACTTTCAAAACGCTTTTGTGTCAGAAATTGCCCGGTTTCATACGGATGCGAAAAATGAATACAGTGAAAAATTGGTGGAACTCACCGAAGAAAGAGATGCGGCAATTTTAGGGCTAGAAAATGCCGATAATGCCATTATTACCCATCAAACTAGAGCCGACACATTAGATGACCAGGTTCGAGAGTTACAGAATGAAATTCATTTACTCACCAGAGAAGCTAAACAACATTCAGAACAGCTAGAAAAAGAAAAAGCCTTTGCCATTGGTAAGCTTGAGCAGCAAATGGGTGATTTAGAAAAACGCTTAAACAATGAAAAGCGTCTGATAGTCGAGCAGCTTCAACATCAAATAGACTCACTCACCACGAAAAATAATGAATTACGTGAAGTGAATGAAAACCAACGTACAGAACTAGCGAAATATCAACTTAAACTTGAAAGTAACACCAGCTTAGTTGAAGAAGTCAAAGCTCGCGCTACTGCATCACAAGAAGAAGCAAAGGCCCGAATAGCGAAGTTAGAAGAATCATTTACGACGTTAAGCGAAAAACACATTGCTTGTTCACAAGCGCTGGCCGTAGCAAATGAGAAATTAACTGCTAAAGATGAACTGTTAGTAAATAGCCTCAACCAATATGAGCTAGCCATTAATAATGAAACGTCGTTAAGACTATTGCTAAGTGATAGAGAAGATGAGCAAAAAGAGCTAAGAGCCAGACTTGCTCGTGTAGAAAGAGATGATGCTAACGCTCAGGCTGAAGTTCGAAGATTGACCGAGCGTCAAGGAGAGATGAAAAACAAGGCTGTTACAGCAGATAAGATGATAAGTGAATTGAACAAAAGTATTCAAAATTGGGATGCTAAATATACTAAATTACAAACCGAATTTAATCGGCTCAAACCAAGAAACTAGCGTACAAATAGGATGCCTGAATGGTAATGTCCAACAGGCATCAAATAGACAAGAGTTAAAACAATGATTGTTGGGTTGCTTGGTTAGTTTGACGCGATGAAATTTCAGCATTCATCACTTTCTCAGAGACAGACAATGCCATTATTGCCTCTGCGGTAGGAATGCCGGTGGTGGCTCTTAGCGAATTTAACGCTTGTGCACGTCTTGCGTCGTCGTGAACGCGCCCAATGGTTCCTTTTGCCAGTGTCACTACACCAGATTCTAATAACTGCTTGAGCATGACTGTAGGGCATTTGTTCTCTAAATGGCCGTCTTCCAGCAATTCCAGATAAAAATCCTCAACGAACGTCATTGCAAACGCATTCTTAGTAACAACATTGAACGATGATGACTCGGTATATCTAATGACGCGATGTTTTTCACCATTTCGATTAAACATTCGTTCAATTTCTTTAAATTTGCCGCCGGCTTGTATGCCTTCATCGTCTAGACCAACAGGCTGATTGCTTTCTACGAACTTCATTAACGGGAAATACGTATAGGTTGGCGTAAATGATTTTTCAACAAGAGTCGTTTTTGGTATTGGGTAACGTTGACCATTGTTGACGATATCATGCCAAATTTGGAGTGCCATGCCTGGAGCTTCCTCGCCGCCCTCTCTTGACCATGCAAATTGAATGGCCAACAGTTCACGGTAGTCTATCAAATCAATGGTGTGGTTGCCGCCGCTTTCATAGGTATCTTGCTAATAGTCAAATATATCGCAATAAATCCATGCGGTATTCTAGGCTGTATTGGTTCAAACCCACTTTAATATAACCGTCTTTCGTCAGTTTTCGCCCCAAAGTAGAACGCTTACTAAAATCGTATAGCGTGTTTACCATATAGTTGCGTAAATCATTTAGAGGTCGCATAAATCCATACTGTTCAGGGTCGATACTTATCTGATTTAACAGTGAGTTATCCTCCTTTACCTGAGCGCATGCACGCAGCCAAATCTTGATCCGCAGCTCTTATTGGCCGCTAACTTTCCTGCAAATAAATCACATGCGCCTCCGTTACTGGCTGAATAGTGTTTTTTCATAAATCGTAAGTTATCGCTAAAAGATTCAATGTCATCGTTATCTATCAATTCAAATAGGTGCCATACATCGCTGAGGCTCCACTCTTTTATTAGGGCTAATGTCCAACCAAGATCTGTCATAACTGGCGTATGGGCTGTTTCGCCTCTTTTTTTGAGGTTTCCTTTTCTCACGTTGCTTTCGTCATCTCTTGATCCTGAAATCGAGCAAATCTTATCGGTTTGATACTTTTTAGAAAGCGATTTCAAAAAGGTTTTCATGGGTTTAATCTTCCAATCTAATGCACAATCACGCCCATTTGAAGATGTTTCAGGGGTTCTTAACAATTTGCCGCGCCCCACAAACTCGATAACCGGTAATGACGATAACGCAGGCTTTAATTCATGGCATTCGATGGGGAGATCGTGTTGTCTGCCGTATTCAATGAGATCATCATGTAGCGTTAGCATATAATCATGCAAAACCATGTTATCGAGTGTCGTATTTGTTGTCACAACATGAAGTGGACCAACATCGCCTCTAATCGCTTTAGCTCTTCGTAAACCCTCAACTATACACACACAAGCAGCGCTTGAATCTTTACCTGAAAAACCGATTGAGACACGCCATCCATCTAAAAATAACTGTTGCGCACGTGCTACGGCAAATTCATATTGGTCATGGTCGTGAGAGTCAATATATTGATAATCGATTGCGGTATTCATTGGTGTGTGCCTTGTATTTGTTGAATACCCCTATGATCTCTTGAAATGAAAAACCCGCAACTGAGGCACAAACAGTCAGGGTCATGCGGGCCTAAACTCTTAGATATTCATAACCACCATGAGGCGCGCGTTTTCGTTTGAAATTTGGGTTAATACTACCCAATTGCATTTCAAAGGCACTTCGTAAGGCTTTTTCTGCTTTCTCGATCGGATCGGTGTTACCGTATCCCCTTGTTTCCCTGACACAGCGAGGGTGGATCACTTGTCCTGGCTCCAATGTTGCCGATAATTGCTTAACAAATGCTGAATAGTTAAAGCTACCATTGCGATTAATTAAATTAGTCATATTTGCATATTTCCCTATGATTAATTCTGATTTATTACTGATTTCTCATCATCCATCAATGCGTAATCCACTCGCGAACCTACAACTATTTCATGTTCGCCTTGCACCACCATTGTTGTACGTGATTTTGCTAATCCCGATTGCACTAACCCGTCAAGCACTCTAATAACGTCTGCGTAACAGTCAGCTTTTACCTCTGACGGAATTCGGTTAAGAGCGATAATAGCGCTTTGGCCAAAGCCCGTAACTGATTGGTATTCAGCGGTTAGAAAGCCCAACATCGTGTCGTAAAATGGTTTTGAATTCGGAGTTGATATCAATGCTAATATTTCATCAGCATTGGTTGCCGGTTTTGAATAGGTCATTTTTTTTTGCATCGTGTGGTTCCATTAGCGGTGGATAAAACAGTTAATGAATGCCACAAAGAGTATTAATCATTGTGGTTAATTGATTTCATTTCATCATGGTTCCAATAACCCGCAACTGAGATTCGTACTGACTTAGTTGAGTAATTGTAAATATATCCTGAAAGTTTCGGACAGTGTTTTTTGTGATGTAAGTCATTGTTGAAATTAATAATTAAGTTATTTATTCCTGAGGAATAAGACAGGCGTATCTATATTGGCCAGTGTGTTTCAATGAAGTGATCTATCGGGTCATAAAACCAAAATTTCCACTTCCATATCAACGTGGCGGATACAAACCCAGCTAAAAAGGTATTAATAGAAGCTAGATAGACAATGAAACAAAAAATACAGATTATAAAAATAAGTGCGATGAATACCAATAAATCATCCTTGTTAGACATCTTGGAACAATCAATTTTCATTAGACTTTCTCATTAATAAGATATTATTTAAAACATCGATTTTTGAGGGTCGATGTCAAGCCAATGTTGATATGTCCCCTGCCCCAATTCTCTATCAATAATGCTTTCTGCTGAACTTCCGAGGCGTCTAATCACTTCTCGCGTCACTTCTGTAGCATCGTTCATTTCAAAGGCGGTATCAAAATCCCGTTCTCCTATACCGTGAGAGTCGTAATACTCATATCGAATGACTGCTGTTGTAAGCTGATGCGTCAAGCACAAAACGACAAACTTTACCCTACTGTTAAAGCTTGTGCCTAATGTGGGTTTTAGTGTTTTAAGTTGCAGCAAAACCATGATTTACACCTCTTGTTGACAACCTAATAGGGCTTCATCAAAGGCGGCTCTCGCAGCCTCTTTAGCTTGTTCATCGACACTCTCATTCAATTCGGCATAGCTTGAGAAACCAAAGCCTTTTGCTGCTTCCTCTGCGGCATTATGAGCTTTTTCAATTGAATTATGTTTCATATATTTAAACCTCATAACCGTATACAGCCCATAATTGCGGGTCTATTTTCAAAGGTTGAACAGTGGCATTAGCAATATCGACAAACGCCCCATGATGCGAAATTTTGGCATAGCGAATTAATTGCCAAATCAATTGTGTCGCTTGTGCTGAAACCGCCCGATTGGAGCCAAAATCTTGTTTGGTTAAGGCTGCTTCGGTACTGCATGAGGGAATATCCTCAATGGCATCATCGATTTGCTTGAGCATTTCTGAATACAAGTCATAGACATTCGGTAATCGTATCCCCGTACTCGATATGTTTCTGTATGCGTGACCTAAGATTATTTGGCCGTCACTTTTCCCATTGCCTACATCAAGCCACAATAAGTCGCTTGCATGTTGAGTGTTGTTAAACACCTCGCCTAATTTAATTCTGAACTCCGCTTTATCGACTGCTGTGATAATCAAATCATAGCCATTGAACGTCATTTTATCGGGGTCGCAGTATTCGTTCATAGCTTTCCAATGCGTCCCACCAAAGTTATTAAATCTATTCACTAACACCTCTGCTTTGAAAGAATTAACATCTCCTGAGTAGAACGCCTGACGGCCTACGTTAAAAATTGAGACGGTATCTCCGTCAACCAGTGTGAGGTTGATATACACAGATTGGTCTGAAATTTGTCTAAGAAGTGAATCCATTTGGAATAGTTCAGTGGCTATCTGACTACCGCTTCCACCTGCCCCAATCAGTAAAATATTAATGGGTTTATTGATTAGTTTTTGAGGTATAAAAAAATCCATAAAGGTTGCCTTGTGAGTTAAGTTAAAATTAGATTAACTCACGTTAGACAACCCGCAACTGCTATATTAAATAATACAATTAGAGATATTAAGCCCTGAATAATCGAGATTTAATCAACTATTTTTCTGTAACAGTTAGTCTTAATATAGGCCAATTTAACTTTGATTTTTCCCAATATTCTTTACTTTTTTTTATATCTTTTAAAGTGAATGTCAGCCAATACCCTAGCCTCTCATGGATTCGAGGTACATAATATCCTGCCTCAATAATAGTAATTCTTTTTGTGGTATTAGTGACTGTATTTGCCCAAGAGACATAATTTTCTAGTTTTGTCCTAAATTTTACAATTGTTAATAATGGGGATGTGAGTTTTATTACGCTTAATCTTGGGTTGGTTAACGAATGACTCAGTAATCTTTTGAATGAGCGGTATGCAGGATAAATATTTTTTTTATTTCCCGAAAAATGCATTTCTATTTCTCCTGTCTCTTGTTCGTATTTAAATGACAGCTTAGAACCCGAATCAAATTGAGTTAATGACCAACCTGTTTTATACGCAAAGCAGCTGTAGATAATATTACCAATGTAAGGAATACTCAAAAGACTGCATTCTATAGGGAAATCAGCATAGCGGGCGGTTATGTGACTCCATTTAGCAATGATAATGGCGTTCCAAACAACAAATAATGACAACACCCATACGAGGTAAAATACCTTATCTTTAGATTGTGGCATGTCTGAACACTGTAAGATGTATGTTTTCGTTATATAAACATTGGATACGAAAAGTATGATAAAAATGGCGATAACATCATTCTTAATAGCGCTATAAATTAAGAGTGCTATAAAGATGATTTTGACAAACAGCATTAATTTTTTTTTCATGTAAACATTGTCCTTTGGCGCCCTCTTATGGACGCCACATATATTTAGACTAGGCAGCTATGAGGTTATTGTATTCTGCTTCGGTGATAATAATAACGCCTTTCGCTTTGGCAGCATTCAGCTTGGTTGCACCAACGTTAGATCCAATAACAAGGTAAGTTGTGTTTCTTCCAACAGACGATTGAACAACGGCTCCGAAGCGTTCAGCTTCAGAACACATATCGCTTCGGTTTTGTTCCATTTTCCCTGTAAAAGTGATGTACAGACCGCTTAACGGTAAATTATCTTCTTCATTAAGCACTGACATGGGTTTCATGCTGTTTACCAGATTCAGTGTGTTACATAAAAAGGAAATCTGTTCGGCTTTAGCCTCGATTGCTGTTGTGATGTTTTTTGCCGTCAATTCACCAAAACCATCAATCGCTTGAAGCTGGTCAGCGGTCATGGTGGTGATTGTTGATAGTGATACGTGTTTAAGCATTTTTTTGCTTGAACCACGTCCAAGGGAATGAATACCTAATGACGCTAAAATCAGATAGTCGTTAATGGGTGTTGTTTTGGCTTTTTGAATTTCTGTAAATAAATTTTCAGACTGTCCAACACCGAAGCCACAACCTAAAAGATCAACAGTAGAAAGCGGGTAAATAGATTCGACTGAGCTATATCCATTTTCGACTAACTTACGAACGGTTTGTCGGCCAAACAAATCGACACCAATAACCGAAAAATGGTATTCAATAGCACTTACTTGTCGTTCACTACAGTCGTTATTGACGCAGGTAATGGCATCATTGACCCAATGAACAGGCAGAGAGCAACAAGGGCAATGTGTTGGTATTGAGGGTTTAACCGCTTCAATAGAGCCTAAAATTTTAGGTATGATTTCGCCAGACCGTGTTATAGAGATTAATGCGCCCTCACCTAAGCCCAGATTATTCACATTACCTGCATGATGCGCCGTGACTCGTTGTATCATTGCGCCAGATAGCCTCGTGGGTTCTATCAGTAGAACGGGGGTGATTTTATTTCTGCCTACGTTCCACTCAATCCCTTTTATTCGCACATCAGCCACTTCGCCAACCGATTTTTTCGCGATCTGCCAATGGTGATGATGTTCGTTATTGCCCATATGCTTTTTAACTGTTCCGTTAACCACTTCAATCACGGTTCCATCGGTCAAATACGGTGAATGTTGTTTGGCTTGCTCGCAGTACGACTCCAAGTTAGTTAACAATTTTGCTGCGCTTATGTGAGGACAATTAATTGCGTTAAAAAATACTAAATGAATGGCGTTATCTGCTAACGCTTGTTTTCCCGCATCATTAAGATTATCCGAATTGGCCAATCCTGCGACAAAATTTCGTGGGTGAGCAAAACTACCTTTCAACTTTTCTTCAAAATAACTTTGAAGCACTGTAATTTCACCGATATTATTGCTGTTACTATCGCCAACGAGCTTTAATCCATTGTGATAAAGATGCGTAATGTCATTGCCATATTTACCATCCCCTCTTGTATAAATTTTTTCATCTGCTGCGATATATGAAGCCGCAAGGCCGTCGAGTTTGGGTGATACGCGATAGAGTAATTCTTCTGTAATACCCAATTCATTAGCCGCTTGCTGACAACGATCGACAAAAGACTGTATTTCATCATGCTCATACGCTTTCAACGTTGAAAGCATTGGTGTTTTATGTTGATAGCGGTCATTGATGACGTTTACAGCCTCTGGTTGCACTTTGGTGATTAACGGGTGATGGGGTAAGCGACTTTTTAGGACAGGCATATAAATCAGGTCAAAAGTGACATCAGAGACAACAGGAGAACCAGAACGATATTGCTCATTAAAATAGGTCATGAGCTGCGATAATTGTTCATCAGTTAATAAATGGGTTGGGGTTTTCATTAAATTTTGCATGGCGTCTACTCTTGTTGTTTGAGATGCATCTACTTTCTCATACGGTTCCGAACCCGCAACTCAAGCCAAATGAAAGAATTTAAAATTAATTTACTATGTAATTCAGTTATTAGTCATAAAACTAAGGTTCCCTTAGCTTACAGAAAACAAAATATTGGTTATGTTGAAGCGTCTAAGATAAGGAACATAAATTATGCATATAGAACCGTCTGAAGAACGCTTCCGTTCATGGTTTGTCAGTATTCAAGGTGATATCGCAAAGACGCTTAGTGATATGAAAGAAAATCGAGTTGCCTGTCATCACAAATTTGTGAGGCTGTTGATAGATTTTGACACTAAGCAATACACCGTCTACAGCTTAAACGATGTTGATGTGGCTTATCACAGTACGGATCATGGCGAATTGATAACTAAAGACAGTTGTACACATTTGAGCTATATTCGCGATTTTAGTGCTATTGAGTTCAGTCCTGGATGGGAACGACGTGCGGCCAAGAGTTTTGAAGATTGGATGCAAACGAATTAGTTGCGTTGCTCATTAATACCAAATTTCTTTAATAGTGGTGAAGCGGGAAATTGAGCGCAATGAGGTCGTAAATCCTCAATATTGAGTGTTTTGTTAAAACGCGCAATTTTCCAATGTAGGTATGGCAAGTTATGAGCATTATAGGCTTGGCTTCGACCACCAAGCCATTGATAGAGTTGTTCAAGATTATTAAACGTTGCTGAACTTGAAAAACCTAAATCGGGGTGTAATGTGACGCCTTTACATTCATAGCGTAACCGTGGCGGTATCGAGCTAATGAGTTGTCTAAGTGGAGTATTAGGTGTCGTTTTCAATTGAGGCACGATACCGATTTGCCAATTAGCAAAGGCTTGTGGGTTTCGCGTTAGGTGATCAACAAGTTTACTCATGCTTTGACCTTTTTCATGCAAGTTTTTAATTGATTTAGCCAACAGAGCGTATGTGTGTGCGAGGGTGTTCTTGTCCATTCCACGATAGATATATTAGCGTAAACAGGGTGGACTCTTTCTTTACGTGCTAATAATGCTAAGTGGAAAAGAGCTTCTATGAGTTGGTAATTCAAAGACTCATTTGTCCATTGTTCTGCAACCAGTCGGTATGCGTTGGCTAATTGTAAATACCGAAAGGCCAGATTTGCGACACTAAACTCGGAAATGTGTTCACCAATATCAAGTATATCTTTTTCAATGTTGTCCATAGCCTTAATCATCCTAAAACATCGTTTAATTTAATGCCTACTGGCATGAGTTCAGAAGTCATAATTCGTTTCCCGTTTTTTTCTTTTATTTTATAAAATGCTTCAATATCTACGGGTTTTCTAGTTAACGCTTTATGGTTCGGGTGAGTAAATCGAGAATTAAAAAACTCTTTCTCAACCAACTCAATGGTGTCCTGATTAATGATTTTTGGAAGCGTCATATTGCCAAGGCAAAGCTTTCCGTTTGAATAAAGGTTCATCAATGGGGCGTGGTATAACTTTGTTTTGCGATTGGGACGCTTGTTTGCTGCTAAAGCAAATACGCTCAGTTCAGTCGTTGAATGGCCGTTGGATACACGAAAAATATATAACAGTGGTGGCAGCGTGACTTTCACTTGTCCTTTTGAAAGGTATAAAACACGGCTTTGTCTTGGAGTATGCCACACGAGCATTTTGGCGCTTCTGATAATAATGTGTTCATCGGTAAATGAATTAAACCAATCAGATTGTCCTTTTTCACTTCGGTTTTGAATATCATTGAATGTTTCCGTTACATCATCTATTGAGATAATTTCACCAACGCCTAATCTATCGTTGTTAATGGTATGTCGAGTGATGCACGATAAAGAGCCTGAATGATTTGAGTGAACGACAAGGGCGAGTTTACTATCAATGATTTTTTCATCTGCCACAGTCGATTGAATAAATGCCTCAGTTATCTGTTTGGCTGATCCGATTTCGATTTGCATTGGTTTAATATCCCTGTGATGTACTTTGATACCGTTACAATAAGTCAGTTCACTAATCGCGCAACTCGATAACCGCTAATAGCAAACTTATCATGCAGGTAGAAATTGAGAAATTTGCAAAAAAATCCAATACATTGTCATCACTCAATCTGAGATTTAATGATGCAAATTCATTACCGTTATAAAATCTTTCTGACGCATCTTGAATACAACTTTCTTCTGCTGGTTGGCAAAATGAATAAATTAATTGCTCTGACACATCAACGTCTGATCCAACATCAAAGGGGAATGCGCGAGAGTTTATATTTTTCTCAAAATAGTCGAACAGTGCTTGAACTGGTAATAGCAGTGGGTGAACAGTTGCTAATGTTGCTAATGATTTTTGAACGTCAGCGGTAGGGGTTTTACTTATTTCCGTTATGCTATCTTCTAACTGAGACATACACCAATAGTCGTAAGCACATTCAACCCCATAATCCTCGATAGTTGAAATCATTTCGTCATTCATGTTTAAGTCAATATAAAGTTGTTCCAACTCATATTCACCTTGCTTCTGAGTAATGTATTCCCCAATCAACTCTATATCATTTTCACAGAATAATTCTTCGGTCAGCCAATTGTTGTATCCACTATTTATGTCAATAGTGCTGCACTCAAATTGATGCGCCATAACGGTTTGAATCAATTTATAGAACGTATTTTGCAATCGATTATCAAATGCAAACTTGTTCATATTAAATTCGGTGAGATAGGCTTCTGAGAACGTGATCCGAGAGGCAAAAATATTATTGCCATCATCACCAAAGCCAGCATCTTCCTTGGGCAATGACATTGAGAAAGTCATCATTTGTTCTCTATTATTAAGTATGCTGTCATAGTTCGCTAGGAGGGTGCTTTGCGTTTCAGGATCATGTTTAAGAGAGTCTGCTATTAACGCCCTAATAGTGGATTTGTGGGCATCCATCATCGTTGAAACTGTTGTTGTAAACGGTATCCAAAATTGCTCGGCCACTAATTTTGAAACTAAACTGATTTGTAATAACATATCAGGTTCGCTAATAGCCTCAATCACCTGCTCTTGTTTCATCCAGCCACATTTAACCGCATACGCTAACATAGGAGATAACTGACTCACGTTATCGTCAAACAGCTTATAACGAGAGGTAAGGGCGCTTAAATTTGAACCATCAAGCTTAGGCACATAAGCATTGTTCATGCGGGTATACCAAAGGTTCGATAAACGAGGTGGGTTGATACTCATGGCGATTAATCTCTTGCTACGTGATGACATTACATTAACGCACTCGGCAAAACGCGCCACTCAAAAAAAACGCCCTTATATTTGTATATAGAGGGCGTGCATATTTCGTTTAACCTGATTATCCAATCGGAGGCATATCCTTGGACTGAACATGCTGAGGTGATGTATTAATATTGGAAAGACGGTTAATCAAAATCAGTGAGTATTCATCGGGAGCCGCTTTATAAGCCACTTCCCAACTAGTTAACTGTTTCAGCAAATCGTTCATTGTTACCCCTTAGTTTTGACAGGAATTAATGGGAAATCGTAAACAATTTCGGTTGCTGACTCGTTTAATACGCCATCTTCGATATAGAGTCGGGTATGGCGCAACATGGGGAACTGTTGTGTCAAAATACGTTGAACTTCATCAATGTCGGCTTGTGGGGCTGGATCGTTAATAATTGCAGCACCAATTTTAAATTTTCTAGTTATCGTGTTCATGTTTAACATTGTCATACCCCTTAAAGTGAATCTTCATCATCTAATTCATCAATTAAATCTGCTGCGTCACTTTCAGTCATGTTTGCATCATCAGTTGGTGTGGGTTGTGCTGCAACATTTGAAGTTGAGTGGGTGACGTTTTCAGACAATGAAAACAATTCGTTGGTCAGCATGATTTCAATGTCAGAAAGACTCCCTGTTAACACGATAGGGGGTCGCAATAAGTCGGCTAACTCACCTTTGGCATTCGCGTCAACTTGTGTGGTTAATACCACTCTTACCTTATTAGCGGCTAAAAATTGAATTGATAAGTTGATGCGTTCTGCACCACCGATAGTATTGAGTTGATTAAGTTGAGTTAACATTTAAGCCTCGATAATTTAATTGGTTTTGATAACGATATTGTGCGACAAGTTGGCAAACGGGCAACTGACTACCCGCTTGCCTGTGACGTTATTTAATAAGAGCCAGATATTCATCAGGTGCGAAGTGAGTCCAATCGAATGGAGTCGCTAAGATAGTGTCAATAAACTTGCCTTTACCGCTGTTAGCGGCTTTGGCAAAGCTACCCGCCTTTTTGTTCTCCATTGCTTGATCAAAACCAGCTTTGATACATAACGCTGATAATGAGCCAATGGTGTACTCCGATAAAATGGCCTTGGTTGGAGTCCATTTTTCAATGGCAACCGATCGGGCATTTTCTACAAATCCGATATTGGAAATCATAATGTCGGTCATGCTGACAGTTTGGTCACATTGTTTAGTGGCAAGGTGTTGAGTGACGTTAAGTATTTCAGTTTTTAAATCGTCAAGACTCACACGTAAAGCGGCTTGTATGGTGGCTTCAAAATGAGTCGGTACACCAAGCGTTTCATTTAGCGCCTTATAGCTAGTGCATAGACGTTTTAGGGCGGCATAACTCATGGCTAATTGAAAATGCTCTTGTGGCATTAATAATGATGCGGATGTTTCTCGCATAATCGCTTTGTTAGTATCAATAACTTTCTTAGGCACAATGCAACTTACAGGCTTATCGGTTTTGGCTGCTGGTTTTGTCGTATCCTTAACTCCGTCCGAGTTAGCATTATCAACATCAATTGGGGTAGCTAATTCAATGGCTGCTTCCTCAACGTCCACAGAGTCAGTCGATAGGGCGTTAACACATTTGTTAAAGCAAATAGCGTCTACACATTGGTTAGGATAAGTTGAGCCTAGAGCGCGGCCTAGTCGGTCATCAATCAATACAACTCGTTTTTGACAAGCAAGGCAACCTGTTGAGAATTGTTCTTCACCAACGGTAACTGCATCGACTGTATTGCGGTCAGAATCCGCGATCTGTTGGACTAACAGGACAGTTCCGTATTGGTCAGCTAATTCAGCTTTTCTTGACTCAAGCCATTCGCCCGTTTTTTCTTTAAAGCAATTAAGGTTTGAACAAGCTGCTTTTTGTTCCTCTATTCCGAACAAGCCTGATTGTGCTGCGCTGTTATGAGGGCAGGTATTACAATTAGTCGTATCAAATTTCGCAAGGCTTAAATATTGTTGTCCTTTCGCTGCACGTTCACGTAAATAAGATACAGTCCATTTTTCAGCAATAATTTTCTTTAACGTGCCTTGTTGGAGTTTGGTTGAAAATGGCGCGAGTAATAAAGCGTGACCAACAGTGATTGAACCGTCTATAACGCAATCTAAAACTTCATCACAACATTTTAGAATTTCAATTCGTTCATTAACTTTTTTAATCGTCCATGCAAGTCGGTCAGCAATGGCTTGACGATCACCATTGTAGAACGCACTGAGTTGTTGAACGGCTTTGCATTCATCAATGAGAGATAGACCTTCTCTATTCAGATTTTCTTCCATTTGATGCTCTAAAGCCTCAGCATCAGAGAGTGGCTTAATCAAAACAGGAATATCATTTAATCCCAATTCTCGGGAGATAGTAAGTCGGCCATAACCAGCAACAACTTCAAAACGATCAGCGGCGGGGCGAACCAAGATAGGCTGAATAACACCACGCAAGCGAATACTCTGTTTTAACTCCGAATATTTTGCCTCGTTGCGTGATCGTCTTGTATTACCAAAGGGGAGGGCATCAATCATATTGACAGGTAACGTAGTGTTGTGGGTTGATAAATGTTGATTCTGTTCCATGTTAATCACCTTGATAATAGTGGTTAGTTCGTTTTGATAGAATGACTTTCTCATAGGTTTTAAAAGGCGCAACCGCTCAATACTGGTGGATTCATTACACCAATATTGAGTGGTTTAACTGAGCGGGGCTGGTTTCAAGTGGAGGTAATAAGTTCAGAAATATTGAGAGTTACAGATAAACGCTCAACAACCGCTTGATATAAAGAATATGAAATATCTTTATAATTTCTGAACAAGACCCATTGGGCGTTTCTATCGGGAACTGCAACGGTTTTCGCGCAAGCAGGCACTATTACTTTGCATAAACTTCGTGATGAAGGTTATGGATTATTGGCCAAATTATCCATTCATATTAGCAATCAAAAATTCCAACTTACGTTAAGCACGTTTTTTATTGTTTATATTTTGAAATAAATTCGTTTTAGGTCAAATACAATGTAATAAATCTCATGTATATCTTTATTTCTTGATGTTTTTCATGAAATGAGGGTGTTTACTTTTGATCCATACAATAATTTTGCTTTTCACGAAAAAGTATCAATGGCACTCTCAATGTCGATAAATGCTATGAAAATTGATACTAGATAGTCATAATTCATAAGTTATGTCTCATTAAGTTAAAATAGTTGACCAAAAATCGTCTAAATCCAAAAATCAATAATCATAAAATATTTGTCTTATTCTTCAGGAATAATTTCAACAATAATGTTTATTAACATTGGTTTATGTGTTTTTTGTGGTTGTCCAAAATCTTGTTCAATATTAATAGAAAACAGGCGTTAAGCATTGTTTTTAGGATAAATGCAAAAAACATTGCTGGTAGCTTCGATATTTGTTGATTGTTTTGTTTTGTTGTTTTAACCTTGCATCATTAAAATATGCTTTAAACTGATTACGGTGGGGATTTATGGATATTTCTAATTTCGTACAAACAGGTGCTTACGCAAGAGAGGCACTACAACGCCTTTCTGATAATGAGGCTAAGCATAAAAAAGAGTTTGGTTATGACGAATTTCATGTCCGATTTAACAAATCAGCTATTACCCGCCTGTCTGGATTATCTAGAGCCATCGTTGATAAAGCGATGTTTGAAATGGAAGCAGAAGGTTACGTCTTTAGTAAAAAATTAACGGGAACAGTAGAAAGTTATGATCTCACTATTGAGCAGGTAATTGATATATATGCTCACAGAGGCGAACCAAAGTTAAGAGATATTCAAAACGAAGCTGTTGTTCTGTTTCCCGCGAACCTTAAAGGTGGTGTCTCAAAATCACTCATAGCAAGCACAGTCGCACAATCATTACGCACTCATCCCCAACTACTTAAATATGATCAGCGTATTCTGGTTATTGACCTTGACCCGCAAGCATCATCAACAATGATGTTAAATCATCAGTATTCTATTGGCGATGTTGAGTACACAAGTGCTCAAGCTATGCTGCAAAATCTGACTCGTGAAGAGCTATTAAGTGATTTTGTTGTAGAGTCAAAGGTAAAAAATGTTTTCGTTATGCCATCGTCAATAGCAGATGGTTTTATTTCGTCGAACTGGGAAGCATTATGCGCAGAATATCTTCCTGGCCAAAACGTTAACATGGTGCTAAAAGAGAATGTGATAGATAAGTTAAAAGGTGATTTTGATTGGATAATTACTGACACAGGTCCGCATCTTGATGCATTTTTGAAAAACGCTATTGTTGCAGCAGATGTCTTGGCCACTCCTTTACCACCATCACAAGTCGATTTACATTCGACCTTGCAATACATAGGTCGTTTGCCATCCATTATGGAATCGTTAATAAAAAGTGGCGTAACTAAATTACCTGAACACCATTTTTCTTTTATGACTAAGTTTAGTAAAAGTGTTCAAGATAAAGATGCATTGGCGATTGCTAAAGCTGTATTTAGAGAGCAAATGTTAGATTGTAATGTACCAAATTTAATAGCTTATCAGCGTTGCGGCGAGACATTCGATACCGTTATATCTGTAAATCCGAAGGAATATGCCGGAGATTCAAAATCTTTAAAAACAGCGAAAGATGCAATTGATGATTTCGCTTTATCAGTATTCCAGCATGTCCAATTATATTTGAGAGCGAATTAATTATGGAAGTCAAACCCCCCCGAAAAGCTCCGATTGGTAGAAGTATCGGAGAGTTATCACCATTTTCTAGCAATTCACAGCAGGCTGTTTCTTACGAATATACCTTACACAATGGGCGTAAGGTTATGTTTCAGAAAGTCATCGTTCCTGCAGATCAAGTTGAAACGTTAACGTTTGCTCACGACATGAATAAGCGCATTGCAGCTGATTTAACGCGCGCTTCATTGTCGTTGTTAATCAATTCGATTGCGCGTCAACAATACCAGCCTGTTATTGCTCAGAGGATCAAAGGGAAATATGCGGCCTTAGACGGAACTCGTAGACGTCAGGCGGCTATTTTTGCAGGAGTTGGCCTTGAAATTTTATTCTGTGATGAAGAGTTAACGCCGGCAGAGGTCAAAGCGTTATCTAAAGAGCTACAGACAGCTAAAGAGCACTCAATTAGAGACAATGGTAGAGTTTTTGCTACTTTGCTCAGTGATGATCCAATGAAAACTCAAGCAGAGATTGCGGAACTAGAGGGCTTCACGCAAGGCTATGTATCAAAAGCATTGCAGGCGTGGGAAATTCCCCAAGAAATCATTAATCTATTTGAATTCCCAAGTGATCTGACGTTCAGTCAATTTGCGGAAATTTCAAAAATTATAAAAGTCATCATTGGTAAAAAAATTCCCTTGGAAGAAATCATTCTATTAACAGAAGTGAAGCCTGGAACATCAAATGATGAGGTTATTGATTTTATTCGGGAAGCAGCGGAAATAAACAAGGTTGTGAAAGTTACTGCTAAACCTAAAAAGTTTCTTGAGTTAAATGCTAAGAAATGGGCAAACAGTAAGCGGGTAAAAGATAAAACGACGATAACGCTAAACCGAGCTACCTCGGAAGAGTATGCATTGATTGAAGCGTACATAGTGAAAGTAATGAAAGGTACAAAAGAGTCATAATAAAATAGAACGACGAACATGCTCAACCGCCAAGTAGCTCATGTTCGTCGCCAACTAACAGGATTAATTTACGGAGAATAATCATGTCAATTGCGACAATGCTATCAGTTGCTGAATCGATTGCAAAGGGGCAGAAAGTGAAAATGCCGGCTATGCGGTTCTCAGATTGGGCTCTATTTTGTAGATGTTTGCACGAGGCGAAGCTTGCCAATCAGTAGATAACCCAAAAAGCAGTTAAAAGAACTGCTTTTTTATTCATTAAAAATCTATTTAAAAATGCAATTTTGAATACAGGATATCGTTTGATGGTGTAACCATCCCTTATATCGATCATATTTTAAGAGAGTTTTCCTTATTTAACCGCTCATACAATTTGGGTGGTAAATCATTCAGTGATTCATGTGGCCGATCATAATTATATTCTTCAAGCACAGATGCTATTGCTTATGCTGAAAGTGTTGACTATGACAATGAACAAGCGTTATCAGTTTGCTTTGATACCCAACAAGGCAATTACTGGGAAAGCGCACAAGTGACATTCAACGAATTAGAGTGGTTCGTTGACGACTTAGGAATGGGAGGTCAATCAGCTAAAGGAGACCTGTGCGTTTATATTAAAGTTTGATAATTCTTAATAGTGTTTGATCATTTATGCCCCTTTATGTGCTAGTGTCAAATATCGTTCACATCCTGTTAATGAGTGTTTGTCTTACCAAAAGTTATCCGAATGTAGTGCATATCTATATTTCGTTTGATAGCGAAATCTAGCCTCTTATTCCTTAAAAATATAAAACTAGGGCCACTCGAGCTAGGCAATATTAGTGGTCACACTTCGGATGCAGACGTTCGTTAGTAATTCCTATCTATCAGTGCAGATAACGCTCAGACAACCTGTCACCAAACAACATAATGACGAGCCCGACCAACATGATTAGCATTCCGCCAAGCTTCATCACTGAAACCGGCCGCTTGATTGCGCCTAGCAGACCAAAATGGTCAATCATCTGGGATGAAAGCAGCTGCCCAACAATTGCCAGCCCGAGCAAGACTGAGAAACCGATTTTGGGTGCTAGTATGACATAGCTGAAGAGGGCGCATGCACCAATCAGTCCTCCCGCAAGACTCCACAACGGTTGAGATGGAATGGCTGCAAGCGAGGCTAATAATCCCCCGCGTAGCATTGAGTATGTCCCAAGGCTGAATGCCCCGACCGTGAAGGAAAACAGTGCGGCGGTGACCGAGTCGCCCCCGAGTCCTTTTGCCAGCTGACTATTCAGAGTCGTTTGCAGCGTGATACCCAGACCAGCGACAAAAGCAATAACGTAATAAATCATGCTCATGTGTAATTCTCTGTTAATGCGCATGTTCCAGTGGCAAAAAAGCGTCAGCAAATACATCAGGTTGATACCCTGAAGCAGCAAACAGATACTCACGGGATTCATCAATGGCCTCGCGAAGACGAGCGCTGTCCACACCCAGGACTTTACTGTTCTGCTTGACGATGCGTCCACCAATAATAACGGTATCGATGTTGCTGCGTTCGGTCGCGTGTACCACTGTGCCAAAGGCATTACCGGACGGATAAAGGTTGATGTCGCCAGCGTTAATCAAGATCAAATCAGCTTGTTTACCCGGCGTTAGGCTACCAATTTTATCTTGAAGCCCTGCACAAGCTGCACCATCGACGGTCGCAGCTTTAAGAAGCTGTGCGGCTGGCAGTGTTTTTAGCGAATGTGCGGAATCACAGCAATGCTGTTGATGCATCCCCATCACTCGTTGCAGGTAAAATGCCACACGCATTTCCATAAACATATCAGTGCTGTAGGACGTTTCATTGTCGACACTTAGCCCGGGATTAATGCCGTGACGCCGCGCAGCCTCAATGGCAAACATACCGTCTTCAATGCCATAGTGTGCATCAGAACGTGGGCAGACGTTCACCCGGACACCAGCTTCATGCAGGATCTTCCACCCTTCATCGGGCAGCGACGTGCAGTGATTGAAAATATTATCCGGACCAAGAAGACCGCGCTGATACAACGATTCAAGTTCAGATGCCATGAAAGAACCAAAAAATTCAGTGACGATTGGCAGTCCCAATCTGCGGGCTTCCGCCCACAACTCTGGCTCCAGCTGGGCCATGACTGCAAGAGAAATAAGGCTTTCAGGGTTGTTCTTGAAATACTTTTCCTGCAGGCGTTGCCAATTGCCTGGCCAGTGTGCTTTATCCCATTCGCCAGAGACTGGTGCTCCTGAGGCATGTATGGCGCGGATACCCGAATCAAGCAGGGCCTCAATGGCGGCATCAGAATGCTCAGCCGTGCGGCTGTTATGGGAGTTATCTATGAGGGTGGTGATACCGGCGTCAATAGCTCCAAGAGCAGTCAGCAGGTTACCAACATAAATATCGGAAGGACGATAGTATTTGGCGAACGAGAAATGGGTCGCATTGCTGTAGTCTTCCAGACATGTAGCATTGGGGTTGATGCGACGTAATTGTCCTTCCCATGAGTGACGATGAGAATCCACCATACCCGGCATAGCGATCATATTAGTCGCATCTATTATATGCGCACCTTTTGCATCCAAGTTCTGACCTACGGCAGTAATGGTTGAGCCAGTGATTAGAATATCGCCGCGTTCAATATTGCCGACGCTTTCATCCATGCTCAGTATCGTTGCTCCACGAATCAACGTTACCTGGGGCATTTCAACCTGGTTGTTAACAATATTTCTGATGTAATCGGTCATTTCAATAGCCTCTCTTAATCAATAACGCACAATGTACGCGACGCTATTGATATTAAAAAGAGGCTTAAAGTGTTTTTATAATTCATAATATACGAATAATAGAATTTACTAGCGGCAGATTGTTCTTTCTGGGAGAAAGCATATGGATCGTATTCATGCTATGCAGATTTTTATCCGAGTTGCAGAAGCTGGAAGCTTCGTACGTGCTGCAAAAACACTTTCTCTGCCCTCATCGACTGTCACCACGACAATCAAAAAACTAGAGAAATACCTAAAGGTGCGTCTGTTTAATAGGACAACGAGGCGAGTAAGCCTTACACCTGAAGGCTTGGAGTATCTTACGCAATGCAGAGAAATTCTCTCCCTAATCGAACATGCTGAATCCAGCCTGACGGATTCAGTCAGTCGACCTCAAGGACGCTTGAGGGTTAACATGCCTGCCGGGATCGCTCATTCCATCGTTGTGCCAAACCTAAAAGACTTTTATAGACGTTATCCCGATATATACCTAATGATAGGAGTCAGCGATAGGCATGTGGATCTGATTCAGGAAGGTGTGGACTGCGTGATCAGAACGGGAGATCTGAATAGCTCCACTCTCGTTGCCCGTCCACTGGGTCGGTTTCGCTGGATTACCTGTGCTTCACCCGACTACATCAGGGAATATGGTGTTCCGCAATCACCTGATGAATTAACTCAGCACAAGGCGATACATTATTTTTCCAGTCAAGTAAGGTGGACTAATGAACTACGCTTTGTTTACAACAGTGAGATGTTCTCTATTCCTGTGAGCGGGGCTGTAGCCGTAAATGAAACAGCACTCTACATTAAAATGTGTCTAGAGGGTTACGGGCTAGCGCAGCTTGCAGAGAATGTTGTATCCGAACACCTGAAAAAAGGTAGACTTGTCGAGGTACTGACGGACTGGCAACCGCCGTCAGTACCAGTCAATTTACTTTACCCTCATCAGCGCTTTCTATCTCCAACTGTACGAGTTTTTGCTGATTGGATTGGAGAGTTTATCTGAAGCTAATTTTTCATAGCGAATGTCCAATTACAGCCCGTATTGTCTGCGTTATTGAAGAAGGTTTTGTATACCTGAGCTAATCCTTCACTTGCTAAATTTATAAGAAATGTAACTCGGAAATGTCCAGTTTCAAGTTAGCGTGGCCAACACATTTCTGCCCCGTTCCAAGTTAGCGCCAGCATCTTGCTCAATGCTGCGGTCAACTCTTTGTAATACATTTTCTAATTTCGTTTTGTTGATTGTCCCCACGTCATAGAACGGTGTTTTTCAAGGTAGCAGTCACTCTTTGCTTAAATATCAAGCTGCATTTATTACATTATCTGCGGGTGCCTTATCTGGGTTTAACACTACTGGGTCAACCGCCTAACAATTTCTAACGTCTTTGGACCAACGCATGGGCTTTCTTGCCTTGCCCGTTTCGAGAACTTCCTTTCGTTTGGCTTAGATAGCGCTATCTTGCAGCACATGACTTTGTCCTAGTGAGACAAAGTTGAGCTTGTTATGTTTATGCTCATCATTATACCTCTGCACAAACTTCTCTACCCATTCCCTTGCCGCGGCTGAACTGCCAAAGGCTGATTTTGGCTATTGCGGACGGTATTTTAAGGTATTAAACAGTGACTCTGAAAGTTTTTTCATTATTCACTCTGGGCCATCATCATTAATCTGCATTTCACCGAGTTGTTCGACTCATTGAGCAGGATCTGACCGAACGATTGCAAGGCCTCGCTAAGGGTGTGGCTATAGACGTTGTCTTCTAGTCTAAGGAAGGTTATTCCTGCATGGATTGGATTACTCAGTAATTAAATAAATAAATTTCGCTGCGAATAAGCCAAACTAAACATTTGGCCCCAAGACCTGCCGGGACCGATTTATGACGTTGACAAAAGTTAATAGTCTTGGTAGCTTATAAGTGATATTAACAATTAATTAACAATTTACAAGAATGTAATAATGTTTAAAGTAATTGCGCTGTTCGCTGTGTTACTCTTTTCTGCATACATAGAATCTGCTGAATATCCTTCTCATGTCGGTAAATCACCGTTTAGTTTCGATAAAATTAACATCCCTTCAAATACGTTCGTTGTTTCGGATAAAGGTCAAGACAATGACGTATATCTCAAGCGCGATGATGCAAAAAAATTTGATTTTCAATTCAGCTTGAAAATAGATCGTTATGTCGGTGATGTCGCCAAACTCAAAGAAAACAAGTTGATATCGGATAAGTTCAAAATATCTTTGCCGGTATTCGATGTCGACAACGAATCCGCATTACAAGACTGCGATTATGATGGTGAGTTAGATCATTTGGCCGCAGAAATAGATGAAGTGTATTTCAATGGAGAGAAAATTGGTGTCTTGTCAGGTTCAAATGAATTATGGGTAAAGAATACCTTTGAACTAGATATTTCTAAATTAAATCTGCCTACATCTCCTGGCGAGGTTAGCGAAAACTTAGTACAGATAAGAATCGATGCCGGAAATGAGTTTGTGGAACTCAGTTCTGGCACCATTGGCTGTAAAAAATGGGCGGTTGAAGTTGATTATGTGACTCTGGAATATGAAGTGGCCGATCCCGTTCTGTTTTTACCAGGTATGGGGGGGAGTACATCTGCATTTAACAATAGTGGTTACATACAAGTCGTAGAAGACTTGGGTTTGCCATATCTAATCATTGAGCATGACCATTACCCAGAAAAGAATGCTTGTATCAATAATGATGCTGGATCAATAAAAGAGTTTGGTGTTGATATTTTAAATGCAGCTAAAGAATTTTCAGAAATGTATAAAAATAATAACTTTAATCTGATAGCACATTCAAAAGGAGGATTGAATGCAAGGTATTTTGTATACCTGACCAATGATAGCCATGTCTTAGTTGAAAATGGGGTGATGGATGGCAGTGTTATCTTAAAGCCTATGCGCGTCAATTCGCTAGTGAGTCATGGTTCACCATTCTACGGCACCATACTCGCTGATGCTATTAAATTTGACCAGATTAAATATTCTATTGCAGCTAAAATATTGTTTGCAGATATATGTGATATCACTATTGATGTGGCCACAAAATTTTCTGACGATTATAGTTTTACACCTGATCAGAATTTTTTGTCTATTAGTGGCAATATTGATGCTGATAATAATGGAACACTCTCTTCTGATGAAGTAAGCGGAAATCAGGTTAATCAGCATTTCTCTCAGAGAATGTTCGATTTAATAAAGGGGGTAAATCATTATGAAGTAAATTACGAGAAAGCGTACTTTCAAAGTTTTGAATACGATAAGCCAATTTATGTGCCGATACCGAATTCTTTACCAAAACAGAATGATTCAATGGTCAGTGTTGATAGTGCATCTCCAATGGACTCAAATAGAAATATTTCAATTTATGCGAATCATGGAACTGTAATTAAAGAAGAAGCTCAAAGGATTTTTTTAGACGAGGTTCATAATGGTGTATTGGGTTGGAGCGTTATAAAATGAGAAAGCTAACTCTGAATACAATTGCATGCATCTTTGCTGTACTTCATGTTTTTACTGCTGATGCAATGCCCCAAAGCATACAGATTCATAAATCAACCGAGATTATAAGTGGAGAGTTTTCAACGTCATTTATTTCACCTAGCGTTGATAAGTTTATTATCACAATCCCGGTGTTTGATGGTCTTAATATAAACGAAAGTGATATTGAGTTAATCACACCATCTGGGGTGATTATTAATGCTAATAACGCTTCACTCTACAACTGTAAATTTTTATTTTTTACTCCTTCTACTCCAGAGGAACATCTGGTTTCGGTAACAAGTAGCTATATTATTGAACTCAGTAATGTTAGCGCAGGTAGCTATATCATTTTAGGGAAAGCGAATGGTTCGTCAACTACAATCCCAATAAATATTAAATTCCCTACTTCAAAAGTTAATTTCGCATTGACAGTCGGGGAGGTCGGCCCAAATAAAAAGCCAATTACCGTTGGAAATATTTTTCCTGTGTATGTTCAACTAACTGATGGTGGTGTTCCAATCACTACAGCCGATGTCTCGTTTGAGCTCTTAAAAGATGGCATTGAAATAAGTAAAGTCATAGCTTTAGATGATGGATCCGAAATGGACTTTAAAGCTGGTGATGGGAGTTATCATGCTTTTTTCACCCCTGAGGTTGCGGGGGAGTACACTGTGCTTGTCAGAATTAATGGTACTAATTTAAATGGTGAGAGGTTTGAAGTCAGTGTTGACCAAAGCTTCAATTCTATACTCCCACAAGTATATGTTACCGGCAGTGTTAATGAGATATTGGTCGACTTGGATAAAGACGGTTATATTGATGAACTCAGATTGGAGTTTGAGACGACTGGCCCATTTCAATCGACAGGATTTTATTACAATAGGGTTACGTTAGAGACCGAAGATGGTACTAAGATTTTTGCTGGGAGCAAAATGGATGCTACAGAAAATAAAATTTTTGTAACGTTTAAGGGCGAGAAACTAAGGAGTCTAGGGTATTCAGGTAAATTTACAGTTTCAGATTTCTGGCTTGATTATGGTTATTTGAGGATTCAAGATAAAGATAATTTATACACTACTTCATATTTTGAACAAGATTCCTGGGAGCGTGACGATTTACTTTATTTAGGTAATGTGACATTCGAGCCTATTGACAGTGAGGATGGCCGTTTCATCGAGATGGTAGACGTTTCTTTTGAGGTAGATACGTTGCCAGCGGCAGCAAATTTCGGCTACTCAGTAACAGTTACCACTGAAAGTGGCGAACACGTTGCAGTATATGGGAATCCTAGCATTGAGCTGATTAAGGGGACTAACAAAGTTACATTTTCGATTCCCGCAGCTGATTTTTCAAAACTTCAGTCAAATACGGCTTTGAAGATAAAAGATTTACTCATGTATCCCTTGATAAAAGGCGGCAATGTTATATCGAAAAGAAATGTGGCAACCAGTTTAGTATATTCATGTTGGGACTTTCGGGGCTGTTCAACGGCCGACAATGCGATTCCTGTGGCAGTAGATGATGCAGTGACTTCTATTGGAAAAGCAATGTATATACATGTTGCTCAAAATGATCTCGATGGTGACGGCGACTTACTTAAGGTTAACTCTGTAACACCAGCTCAGCATGGGGTAGCAGAAATAGTCGGTAATTCTATTCAATATACGCCAAGTTCAGGCTTTGAAGGTGATGACGTTTTCCAATACGAAATAGTTGATATTCATCCAAGAAATAATATTTTGAAGGGCGGTTTTGCAATTGGCACTGTGCGCGTATCGGTAAAACCCAACCATGCACCTATTGCCATTGCAGATTCTTATCATATCCCCGAAAACATGACCTCGTATTTTAAGGTGCTAGTTAATGATACTGACTCGGACGGCGACGGACTCTACATTTCTTCGTTCACGCAACCCAGTCACGGCACTATTGTCAATTATGGCAATCAACTTGGATACACTCCAAGCCCAGGTTACCTTGGCAATGATAGTTTCAGTTACACCATCATTGACTATGATGTTGTCACCAACATCGCCAAGGGCGGTAATGCGACATCTCAGGTTACTGTACAGATAGGCAACGTGGTAAATCGTCCGCCAGTTGCAGTGAATGACGCCTATTCACTGTCTCCTGGATCCCAGTCAGTTTTGAATGTGTTGGCAAACGACACTGATCCTGATCAGGATGACTTGCGAATTTCAGCCTACTCTCTGCCCGGCAAAGGCAGTCTTGTGGTAACAGATAAGCTCATCACTTACACTGCCAATCTCAATGCCAGTGGTACAGATACTTTTGCCTATTCGATTTCAGATGGCAGGGGCGGGTCTTCCACTGCAATAGTTAATATTAACTTTGTGCTTGCAAACAACCCTGCAGTGGCCGTGGATGATGTGTTCGAAATGACCCAAAATACAACTCTAGTGATAGATGTGCTGCGCAATGACTATGATCTAGAAGGGGACTCCTTCAATGTTATCCGCTTCACTCAGCCATACAATGGAACGGTGACAAGAGGTATAGCAAACGAGCTGGTTTACTCCCCTGACGTTGACTTTGTGGGTGACGAAATCTTCTCATACACAATTCAAGATGCCCAGGGCAACCTTTCTACCGCACTGGTGCATTTGTCGGTCAGTAATAATGGACTTCAAGTTGTTGCCCTTGACGATGCTGTCTCTATTGCCATCAATACGTCAATCGAGATTGATGTCTTAAGCAACGACTCGGCGTCATCATCTCAAGAATTGACTATTTCTGATTATACTCAGCCAGCACATGGGACGGTAAGTCTTGCAAACGACAAGTTAACCTATACCCCACAAGCTGGCTTCTTTGGGGATGATGTGTTCACTTATAGGGTAATAGATACACTTGGCAATGCAGCTTCTGCTTCTGTGTATGTTACTGTGAATAAAGGCAACACAGCTCCAGTTGCCATGGATGATGTTGCCTTTACCCAGGCCAATGTCGCCGTGAGTATCGATGTGCTTTCTAATGATACTGACGCAGATAACGATCCCATTCAGTTAATCGGCTTCAGTCAGGGCGCTCATGGCGGCACTCTTTTGTCTGGTAGCAACATAATCTATCAACCAGAGTCTGGTTATGTCGGCCAGGATTCTTTCACTTACCTGATTGCCGATCCCTCAGGTGACAGATCTCAGGGGACAGTCCTAGTGAACATTGTTGATGGCAATCGTGCCCCTTCAGCCGAAGACGATGCCATTAGGGTCTATCAGGGCGCAAGTATCAAATATGACGTTCTGTCCAACGATTCAGATCCTGATGGAGACCTGCTGGTCATTGAGTCTGTCACTCAAGCAGCCAACGGCTTCACGGAAATAGAAGACAATAAGGTTAAGTACACGGCTCCGGCAAATTTTGTCGGTACGACCCAATTTACTTATGTGATCACAGATGGTCAGTCAAGGGCTACTGCTACCGTCTTAGTCACTGTTGAGCCAAACCCAAACACTGCACCGGTTATCGAAATTCATGCTCCCGTCGATGGTCAAGAGTTTAGTTTTGGATCGTCAATCCAGCTAAATGCCACCGCATGGGATATTGAAGACGGAGACCTCGGTAACTTTGTTACCTGGACCTCCAATATAGATGGTGAATTAGGAGAGGGGAAATTGGTGGATGTCATCTTGTCCCTTGGCCAACATACTATAGTTGCTACCATTGTCGATTCCAGACAAGAAGTGTCTTCAGATTCAGTGACTATTATCATTGTGCAAGCTGCTGGTCAGGTATTCACCAACGTTTCACAGTTCGAGATACCTGATAATAAAGGTTATGGTGTGTCTTCTAGCATCACAGTGCCCTCGGATATCTATCCATCGGGCATCACAGTATCAGCCAAGATATCGCACCCCAACCTGGCCGACATTGCGATTCAATTAATATCACCTTCAGGTCGACATTATAACTTGGCCAACCCTGGTAGCTATGTTTTGAATGAAACATGGTTGATTGACTCGAATATGATTGAAACGGTGAAGGGTGTTTGGACGCTCAAGGTTAGCGATCAAAAGAAAGATAATCTTGGCACATTAACACAGTGGAGCATTCAGTTTGATTAAGTTAAGAATGTTAGAGGCGTTGTGTTCGCTATTATTCGGCGCCGCACTGTTTTACAGTACAGCGCCCGGAGATAAAGGTGTCTCTTTTTCCCCTATGTTGCAGGATTTGGAGCCGCTCTACATATGCTTTGCTATCTGGCTGATATTATCCGGTCTTGTCGCTTGGTATTTCGGGCCTGCTAAATGGCCGAATATGTTGATTTTTGGGGCCATAGGCATGTTGACTGTTGTCTTGGTATACCCTGTTGAAAAAAGAATATATTAGCCCCCGAGCAAGATAGTTGCCGCGGCGACACAGTATTTGGATGACAACAATGTCTTATATAGCGATTTCAGGGCAATTCCACGGACTAGAAGCTTGTTTGATCCATTTAGACCTCATTATTGGGCTATTCGTGTTAACGCCGATAGAGTACCCCGTGAAATAGAAACTGATGTTTCCTGGGATCTAGAAAAGTATGGGCGGTTTGAGGTGTCTGTTAGAGAATCATTTTGGGGAACTCTGGATATTAAAAGTGGAACATGGTCATCCGATCCCTCATTTATTTGGCATAAGAAATAAGTCGCATAAATTATGGACACCATCCAACAACACTTCAATATCATTCAAGACCGTCGCTAGAGCGCAAAAGAAATTAATCGGGCTAGCCGTTATAAAACAATAACATATTGCACTTTCGGCATGTGCTCAGCAAGATTCTGGGATGATACCGCTAGAGGGGCAATATGGCATGAATTTATGTAAGCCGATTAGCTAAATAAACTGATTTCCTTTAAATATAGTGATTTTTAGCCACAATGTCCCAACCCAATTGTTGGTTAATTTGATTGGGAAGAAATGGCTGTTACAGAACTTTGGGATTAGCCCACTTTTAAGTGCTGGCAGCAACTGGAAAAGTGTCGTCGCCGTTTCTCTAGATGCTCACAATAGCTGGTAATCTCTTGAAGTGTGTCCACTGGGCCATGAAATAGCTTGCCAAACTCAGTGGTGAGTTTGAGCCAATTGTCTTGAGGGATATTCAATCTTGTGAGCAACTTAGCTCTATTTTTGCAGATAGCGCCACATTTATAGTTGCGAATAATTCGACCTGTATCATCGACCAGTTCGAGATAATCTTGCAATAAAAACGCAATGCTTTTTGGTTGGTTTTTACGCTTTCAGTGCCGCCTTAATTCGTAATTGAATGCTGGTATGGTCCTATTGCTCTGGAGTGTCAGCCATCTTAGTTCTGATAGGATTCAGATCGACATAAGCCATACAGGCTAATACTGCAGCTTCATCAAGCAGAGCTTGCGACTTAAAACGTCCTTCCCAGCAGCGACCAGTACAGTTGTCCTCTTGATTTGCCTGCCGAGCAATAGGCTCATTAAGACAACGCATGAACCAGATAATGTCGCATAACTTGCTTCGATAAATGGCAATGATGTGCTCTGATCTGAGTTGTTTTGGTAAAAAGAAAGATTCTGTGCCTCAGTGGTTTAAAGGCTATTCGAAAATTGGGTATATTAGCCTAGAAAGTGAAACCTTGTATAAGTTTAGGGTTAGAGTTCATGATAATGCTTATCTCGATCTATATTTGACGCAAAATGAAACTGGATTTGATTTGCTCGAATTCGGCTTCGGCGAAGTTAACTAGTACACCTGACATGCATATTCAAATTGATGTCTAACAGTTGGCTGGCGTTACCCATAGAAATTTTAATCCGAAACTCACGAATTAGAGTTATAGATCTAACACGGAAATGTCCAAAAGTGAGCTTGAAAATGATCAAACTTTATTATCAAGAAATGACATTCGTCCTCAGATAAATTATCAAACTATTGCGTTGTTACCGCTCATGACAACCTTAATTTTTTATCAAACTTTAATATGGTCATACAAGACCAGATTCAGGCTGCTTTAGAAGCCTTCAGGCTTGAGCATAATCCAACATGCGCTTATTACCCAGTGGAATTGGTGTTTACCGAAGATTAGGTAAAAATATATAAATAAGTCCATGAAGGTATTCACTTCATGGACTTTTTTGTGAGAATAAAACATTTACAAATCTACCGTTAGACTCTAACGGGCATTATTAGAGTAACTAACTCACTAATATCAAAAGTAATTAATATAGCCGTTTTTTTGGTAAAATAAAATGTCACGGTTTCACCAGACTGTTTTGCAAGCGCATCAGCAAGACAGGACGGATTAACGCCGACTATCAAATTCTCACATTGGTTTATTTCGGACTCTATCAACTCTGAAAACTCGTTAGATTGGTCGCTACTTGATACCGACATTTGCACGGTTTCACCAATATCAAATTTAATAACGGGAATGCGTTCAAGAGCCGCTACAGCATGAAATCGTTTAACGGTACTCTTTAGCTCTGCCAAATTAAATGTCACTCCGTTACGTCTATCAGTTGGTATTACTCGATTGGTATCAGGGTAATTACCATCACCAAGGATTGATATAACAGAGGTGTCTTGACTGACAATAGAGGCTTTTTGTTCATCAAATTCAATACTCACAACTTCATCATCGTCCAAGTTTTGAGCTAATACAGCCGCCATTAATGATGTAGGCACTAAGTAATTACCATTTCCAGAACATGTTAAATTCCTATGTTGTAATTGGCTAAGTCGATGGCCGTCTTTGGCGCAAACCATAACGACTTGATCGTCTATCTTCAAATTTACGTGGCACAAATAATTTCGAACATCATTCTTTGCCACCGCGTAACTCGCAGAATTAAATAGTGAGGTGAGTTGTGAAATGGAACATTGGATAGTAGAAATAGGGGCATTTATTATGGGGGCAGAGGGATATTCATCGGCATTAAAAATGGGCGACTTCAATTTACTTTTGCCGCTTTTCATTAATAGACTTTCATTTTTTATTTCAAACTTTGCGATATCGGCAGATAAAGCGTTCAATACGGCACTTAATCGCTTGCCTGACATGCTAAACGATACAGGGGTGTCAATCTGTGCAGGTAATGTTAATGAGTTGAACTGAGTGCCATTAGAGGCGCTAAATCGGACTTGACCATTATCAGCTTCAATTAAAACGAGTTCAAAAATTGGATTAACTTTACTATTAGCGTGATTGCAAATAGTTTGAATACGATGTTTTTGATCTAACGGTAAAGTGAACATATTGAGCGCCTTTGTTTGTGTTGTGAGCTATGTGTTCTATGGTTACATACACTTTAAAAGGCGCAACTATCTCAAATTAGGTTATTCAAATTATCAATTTTCACGTCAAATTCAAGTGAGCGAATGAATGTTATGTTAGCTATTTGACTATTCACATGAGTAAACAGTATTTCAGCATTACCTGAGCGTTTAAAGTTGCCTAATGAGATGTCTTCTCCAACTTTCATAAACTTATCTGAATCCATGCCGTAAACCGAAAAATTAGCAGCGTGAGGATGCTTCTCTAAGAAAGCCTTGGCAATTTTCCACGTAGAAGCCACATGAAATGTTAAGTTGCCCCCTGCTAACACTGCATAGCTTTGATTGCTTTCTTGTGACTGTTGGTTAGAACCCGGTCCAGTGGCATCGACAATCATAAAATGACTATTTTTTTTACTAGAAAGCATCAATATATAGTTTATAGCGTGTTTGGGTTGAGGTTTTGAGCGGAATTCAAGACTCAGAACTTTTATCGATTTTTCAGACCATATCGCTACCATTGCAAAAGGGAGAAACTCGATTGATTTACGTAAATCCTTAAAAAACGTGAGTAATTCTTCATTGGTAACTTCAGTGTTATAGCGTAAATCCCGAACAGATAATTGATGGAAGCTACAATCAACAAATATTGGCATCTCTGTTGGGTTAATGGGTAAGGTATTCTCATCGGGTTCAATCATACTTGTAGAGTAATTAAACTCAGGACAGGGCGGGACATCATTCGGCCGAAGCGAAATTTCAGTCATCATGTCAAAACCCTTTTCTTCATAGTCAGACACCCGCCGACTGAGCTCCAATTTAATGTTATAAGCTGAATGCCAAATTTTCTTATTATAGAAATGCCGGGTCGTTCCATTGTTAAGGATGGAACGTTGTAGGCCGTAATTTTGTTGGCCATCATGCTCTATCATGAGCCGTACAATATGTTTCGTATCTGGATGTTGTAGCACGATTAATTTTTCAATAAATTTATAAGGATGCATAATTAAAACCCCACGCCTAATGTGTCTTCACTCCATGACTCGATACAATCTTCTGGAAGTTCTGTAACCCTCCCTTATATAGATCATATTTTAAGAGAGTTTTCCTCATTTAATCGCTCATATATCTTGGGCGGTAGATCATTCAGTGATTCATGTGGCCGATCATAATTATATTCTTCAATCCAACTATCTGTGATTTCCCTAACTTCAGTCAAGCTATTGAACAAATAACTGTCTAATACTTCATTTCGATAAGTCCGATTAAATCGTTCAATATACGCATTCTGCGTCGGTTTCCCTGGCTTAATAAAATCTAACTTAATGCCATGTTCTTCTGCCCAAACCTCAAGCGCGTTTGAAATAAACTCAGGTCCATTATCTTGCCTTAAGCGCTTTGGATAACCGCGATAGGCTGCGATTCTATCCAGTACACGTATAACCCGTTGCGCAGGTAAGCTTGAGTCCACTTCTATTGCTAAAGCTTCACGATGGTAGTCATCAATCACATTAAACGTTCTAAACGATTTGCCCGAAAATAAGTTATCGCTCATAAAATCCATTGACCAGCACTCATTAACTTTGGCTGGAACAGCCAGCGGCTCTGGCTTTCGAGAAGGTAAGCGCTTTTTCACTTTACGCCGTAAGTTAAGCTTTAAACCACAATAAACACGGTACACGCGTTTATGGTTCCATTTATGCCCTAAGAGTCGTAGCCGTTTGAATATCTTCCGAAACCCATAAGCCCTATGCTTCTCAGCAATATCTGATACGGCCTCAATGATGTCATTATCATCGATACTTTTACGTTGATAATAAAATGTGCAACGACTGATCCGTAATGCATCACAAGCCAACACAACTCCTAGGCCAAACTCATGAATGGCATAGTGGGCTAACACCTTCCGCTCTGCTGGCTTTATAGCTTTTTTTCAACAATATCTTTGAGTGCCATGTTTTGTAAGCTGACATCCGCAAACATCTTTTTAAGTTTGGCATTTTCGGCTTCTAATTCACGCATGCGAGTTAAATCAGAGGCTTGCATTCCACCATATTTTGATTTCCATTTGTAATAGGTGCTTTGACCGACATTATGTTTGCGGCATAACTCAGGCACAGTTAGTGCGCCTGACTCACCTTCTTTGAGGATATTGATAATTTGGCTTTCAGTAAAACGTGTCTTTTTCATGTGATTCTCCATTTGGTTTAGTGTAAATGGAAAACTCTATTTAAAACATTCTGGTTTTAAGGGAGGGTTACAGTTCAGTGAGCCATTTAGTAGAGTCCTCTTTAACGACATTCTTATTTTTCACCGTTGGTTTTACAGGTTGAGAGAACGGTATCACCACATTCCCATGTTCTTGTTTGAAAATCTGGTCAATTGAGCTGGGTTGTTTTGAACAGCCACGAAATTTGTAGTTATTTAACGGCATTACTTTGCGTAGCGCTTTTGCTTTATTGAATTGACGGTCATGCAAATTCAACAATGTAGAAACTAATTGAATGTCACCACAGTTATTCAAAGCTGATATCGTTTTAAGGCCGCGACGTAAGCATGATGCTTTATAAAACATCAAATTTTTCGTATTCGTTGTATAAGGATTGACGCCGTTCAAGCGGTCATGAGTGTTTGCCCACATAGCTTGTTTGGTTTCTTCTGCAGACATCTGAGATAAGAACGATTGTCCATTCTCCATATCAATGATGCAGTATACTCCGTGTAATTCACTTGGTTCAGCAGACACCTCATGAAATACTTTTTGATTAGCATGATCGAGTTTGAATGAGTCATTTTCATATACGGCATTGATCACGATATTTGCAATGCTAGTTTGGGTTTTAAGCAATGACACAAGGCCGCTCAAGCTATGGCTAATTTCAAATTCAAAGCTGAATTTAGCTTCATGATAGCGAGCTTCTAACTCCATTAAGTCTCCAGTGATTTGTAAGCCAGAATCAATGTAAGGCGATAATGCTTCAACCAGCGATGTAGGGATCACATCTTTCATCGTGAAGAAATCATGGCCGAATTGAAATCGGGTGCTTAATGAGTCGGTAACGAACTTAGCGATATCATCTAGCTGTTGGTTATTCAATGGGTGAGCAAAAGCATCTGTCATTTGTTCTAATGTAGATTTGATAGTATTCATGTTGAGTAATCCTAATATTCAGTAGAGTAAAGAGCAGAGCGCGTATCACTCGATGCGTTAATCATGTTGCGCCAATCTTTAGCCCCGCGTCGATATAGTGCGACACGGCGCATTTCCGTTGCCCAAATGCTATTCCATGGGGTATTGCCCATTTTCATTTCAATTTGATTTTGGGCGATAGCATCTAATTCCTCGATACTCATATAAGAAACATGGACGGAACCATCCATTAAAACGCTGCGACAATACCCGCCAGTGCAAGCGCCACGGACACTGGGGTCAATGGATAAAGACGTGACAAAATGCTCAACGTCGTTATTAGCCACTTGGACTCTAAATTGGTCTTTTTCGTAAACCAGTGTTGCACTGGTATTTTTAATCACATTAAATTGAGTTGCGATGGCGATTTCACCACGATAACCAGGATAGAGTTTAAGTTGCAATTCACCTGTTTCAGTATAAGAGGGCATTACATAAGCCAGTTTCTTCACAGGGTTAAGGGATAGGCCTAAACGACACATATTCAATAATAATTCGTAGACAGACCATGGTGCCGCCTCGCTAAAAGGGGTCGCCGTGTTTTCAGAATTAAAAATGATATGGTTTAAATAATTAATCTCTTCATTTAGATCAATTGATTGGCCAATGACTTGGGAACTTAAATATGCAAAGCTTTCAGTGAAAACATGTTGAAATGGGATGATATTCATAACTGGCTCCTAAAAAAGATAGGTTTAATGTAAATCAGATTGCTAAACCCGCAACTACACATCTAATACCCATGTTGAACGGCTTTTATCATGGCCATACCAATTGCCTGTGGAGAGGGCTTCATTGAAATCATCCAATAAAGTAAACAGTTCATCAGTTGAATCAGTGACTTTTCGTTCTGATAATTCAAAGGTTTCACAATTGTCAGCGTCTTTGTACTCTGTGGCGACAAAACAAAAGTGTTTTACTGGAACGCCAGCCAAATTAGCCACGTAGGTATAGAAGACTTGCTGTAAATCATAACGAAGATCACGTATCTGATAGCCAAACTTAGTGGGGTTAGTGGTAAGGGTGGTCTTAAGATCAACGGCAATCGCGTCATTACGCAGCCAATCAAATCTAACTTTAAGCAGTAACCCCGTTTTAGGGCATCGAGCAATCATAGAGAGTTCTGGATAACCGTCACTAATTAACCAATCTGCTTTCGGGTGCGCTCGGGTACTTTTTTCAACTCGAAAGGCATCATCCCATACGATATGGTCAATAACGTGTTGTTCAATGAGGTTTTCCCAAATAGGTTGAGATGGACTAATTTCGAGAATTAATTCAATTTTCATATCACGGCCTAACGAGGTATCAATACCATAAAATGCTGCCATTTCATTGAGTTCTGTATCAGTGCGAAGATAATTTGCATAACGAGCATCTAAAAATTTACAGATGGCATTTTCGCGTAGCTTTTCAAAAATAGGCAATATAGGGTCGCTTTCGTATAAGCGCTCCACTAATGCCATTCTTGCGCCTGAAACGGGCAAGTTACGGCTAGCCAACGCTTCTTTAAGCTGTGGAATAGTATCAATCAAGGGTAAATCAGGGAAATCATCAGGGGTCGGGTTTTTCATGTAATTACCATGAAAATTGTGTGGTTCAAGCACAAGCATATGTCCATAAGTGCCCGCATCAAATGTATGTTTTTGTTGTTTAGATCTTAGACGGCAAATATCTGAAAGGTATTGTCGAAAGTAATGATGGCGACCTTTGGCAAAGGTTTTAATCCCCGTAGAACTGTGTGCGTCTAAGGAATGGTAAACGGCATTAGGCATATCAGTATAAATACCCTCAACAATATCACCAGAATCGGTAAGGAAGTTGGCCTTACCATTAGCTCCGTAGGCAGGTTGAATAAAGTCATGCCAAGTAGATTGTGATTTGAGCGCCGTATTCATAATTAAACCCTTTTGTTTCGATTTCTAATATTTATAATCACATGAAAGTCGAAACCCGCAACTGCATTACTAATCAATAACTTAATGTGCAGTTGCGCGTTTTTAAAGATGTGTAAAAATGAAATAAAAAATAGCGCGTCCCAAATAGACACGATGTTAAGACGATAAAACGAAAACATTTGATATATCTGTTATATCGAATAGGGAGTTATCAATGGGAAAATGGTTATTTTGTATATTAATGCTGTTAGTGAGTAGTTATGCCTTTTCAGAAAGTCAGCATATATATGAATTCAAAGCTTTATCAGCTTCCGTGTATTTGGAAGATAACGAGACAATTGACCAAGCTGTAAACAGAGCAAAATCAATGTTGCAGATAAACGCTGTATCAATGACGCCAAAGTTTGTAAGCCTCGATACGCATTACGATAGCAAAACGGATGAAATTATTGAGAAAGGTTTAATTGCTCAAGGGGCCAATGTTCGTGTGTTTAATACTCAATATGAACGAGGACTGGAGGATGGTCGAATTGTGCTACACGTTACGGCCGATGTGTCGGTAGATATTTCAGCGATGCAAGCAAAGCTTGGGAGTGAGAAGCGTGAACGGCTATTGGAATCAACCATAGATGATTTATCGAATGAGTACCAAAAGCTATCAGCAGTAATTGAAAAGATGAAACGGAATATCACGTTAAGCAATCTTGATGCTCTTGTTGTTACCGGTTATTACGCAGCGTTAAATAGTTCATTGACTGTAATTGACGGTGATGCGATTAAAAATCAATTACTGGCTCATAAGCAAGGCACTACAAGTAAAGGGAAATTGAAAGCTGAGTTGCTTGCAGCTTATGAAATGTTTGTGTTGCCATTCATGGCCAACCCAATGGTTGACTACCAAGTGCTTGATATTATTCCACATGAATACGCAGTTGCGGAAGTTAAGATCCGAGTTACGATAAATCGAAAGGGTGATTACAACGCGCCTTGGTATCCATCATTGCAAAACGGTGCAGACGTTGAATTATGTAATAAGTTCTTTTATGGCTGTGACGCGCTGGTGTATACCAAGTTAAAGGAAGTTGAGGTCAAAGAAGTGTTAAGGCCGAAATATTGTGGTGATTCATTGTTTGAATTTCTCCCTTATTACGCGCCTGGTGCGAAGTCATTCAGTGATGACAATAACCAAATTCGGTGTGGAAGTTCAAAAAAGTATGCTTATAAAAATATGAATTTCTATCAAACCGGTTATACCAATATGCGGCCTATGGCACAAATGCCAAGTGACCCCATAGTATTTACGGATGCATTTAAAGAATTATCGAATACATCCTTTTGGTTGCACATCAATATTGGTGATGAAAAGTTCAAAGTGAACATCAGCAACCTTTTGATTGAAGACGTCACTATGTCGGCATTTATGCCTGAAGCAAAAGCCATTAACGGGTTAAAAGTTGGGTTTAAGGTTGAGGGGGAAACATACGATATAACATCGCATAAGTGGAAAGACGTATCAGGCAAACTATTACGTTTTCAAAGCAGACAAATTGCATTTTATTAATTAAGGACTCACAAATGAATAAATTATCATTATTGTTTATTGGATTATTGCTTGCGGGTTGTGCGACTGACCCCGTAGAACAGTATGTTGAACATCAAGAAACACTAAAAGAAAAAGCCGTAGATAATGCTAATGCTCAATTGGCTAGCGTGCCAGATTGGTACTTAAATCCGCCTAAAAATGATGATCTGGGCATCATGGGTGTAGGTGCAGCATCGTCAAAAGACATGAATCACGCATTGAAAAAGGCACGTTTACAAGCTGAGTTCGAGCTAGCTAAAAACTATCGACAAGAGCTTTCTGGCTCTGAACGGGTATATGAGCGTGAAAATGGGATGGGCACACTCGTGCAAACGAGCCAGTTCTTAATCGACAAGCTGGTTGATTCGGTTCCGATTGTTGGTTACGACATGGTAGACCAAAAAATCCAAGTACTTCCTGACGGACGGTTTCAGGCTTATAGCTTATTAAAACTGCCATATGATGAATTCAACAAGGTGCTTCAAAGCATTAAGCTTGATTCTCAAGATGCTCGCGAACTAGAAGCTTTTAATGACTTAGAGCGACGATTAGAAGCAAAACGTAATCGTAAAGCTGATGAAGCGAAACGAGACCATGAACGTAAGATGGAATTAATGCAGCAACAACAAATGGTGTTGTCAGATAAGCCTAAAACTATCGTTAAGCCAGTTGAACAACCTAAGCCAGAAACAGTGAAAAGCACAGTTAAATCGACCTTTTTGGATATGGTTAATTAATTATGATGTTTCGTAACCATCTAGTCGTAACCACAGCGGTAGCTATTACCGTTGTAAAACACGCTGATTTTGCATTGCCGTTGTGGTTGCTGCTGGTGGCTATTTATGTGGGCTCTTTGCTACCAGATCTGGACCATCCAAGTTCTACGATAGGAAGGCGCTTTCTATTTATTTCATTGCCGTTATCAGGCTTATTTGGGCATAGACAGATCACTCATTCATTGTGGCCATTTGTCATCATATTATGGGTTTTTAGTTATGAGCCAAGTACAATGACTTTAATTTTAGCCTTTATGATTGGGTATGCCTCTCATTTGCTGGCGGATTTAGTGTCTGATAGTGGAGTACCATTATTTTGGCCGTTTCAGAGGCGCGTGGGTATAAAGTTGTGTTCATCAGGCAGTGTGATTGAGCCGATAATTGCATTCGGCTTACTGGGCTTATCAATCATTTATTAAGGACGTTATATGAAATCGACACAAGATGACTTTTTAGATCAAGTGCTTTTATCCAAAGAGGATGTTAGTGAAATACCGGATATTGTTTCAGCCGAGGTATACGAACGCATAACAACTCAAGAACTAGTAGATATTATTAATGAGTTTAGTTTCAGCAATGCCGATGTTGCGCTCGCTGCAGATGATTCAATGTTTAGCATAAACATTGAAGCTGGCAGGGTACTATTTTTCAGTAATAGCTCTTGGTCAACGAGAAATGGTGAGACTTTCTTTGGCATTATGGCAACGCTGCCTGTTGGCTTTGATTTAAATTTTATTTCAAAATTCAATCAGAACACCAAAATAGGACGACTTTACACCATAGACCAGAGTAACGACGCTACAATATACCGCGTTGATATTCACATGAATGGTGGAGTGACCAAGCGAAATATTTATTACATGATCAATACTTTTATAAATTGTTATAACCATCTGTTCTCGGGGCTAATATCAAATGAGGGTGTCTATGAACATTAGACTACTCAAAACAGTGTTGGTCTTAGGCGTGTTGGGCGCAGCTGCGGCTTGGTATATTACTGATTCTAAAAATAACCAAGAATCAGTGCAAGCTGAGATGACAACCAATGTCTATGGTGATTGGGTCGCTGCAGAAGGCTTTTGTAATACAAACGTTCAAGGCATTGATGGCGTCGACATAACGAACGAATTTTTTGTAAAGAATGGAAAACGGACACCCATTAAGCAAGTTCTAATTACTCCGCAAGAATCCACCATGGATATGTGTAACCAGGGAGTAATAAAATATGATTATGAGTTTACGCTCTTACCCATAAATGAAACGTTCCACCATGGTTCGATGGGGGCATTTGAGTTGATTAAATCGGTAGAAGACTCTGTTATTTATTTTAAAATGAGTCAAGAATTTAAAAAAAAATATGAATTGTTTCACGCTAAAATCAAATGATTTTGGCCCAGTTGCCGGTTTTGAATGGAGTGTAAAGATATAACTATCAAACAACTCACATTAATAGGCATAGCTAATGAACACAATTTTAGATCATCAAATTCAAAAAACAGATGAAGACTGCTCAACGCATAACGTAATGTGCACATTCTCAACCTGTAAAGGTAAACGATACACCCGGCTTCGTGGTAGAGAATTAAAATTAATAAAGTTTCATTCTAAATCGAGTGAGATTCAAAAGTCTTTGGCTTCAGCCGAGCTCGAGAGACGCAATTATATCGATAGCCAGGTGTTAGGAATTTCATTTGATATAACCCTTCATGCAATAGATAGGCTTAGTACCCTCTATTTGCATAGATTCATTAATGAATTCGATGGCGAACGTGGGATTAGCAGTTGGTGTAATAGCCTTGTAAAAGAAGCCTTAACCCAGCACCAAGACCTTTTAGGGCTAAACGAATTTATCATTAGACATGAGGGCATCAACTTTACCTTTAGGGCTAGTGATTATGCAGATAACTCCTTGGTGTTAACAACGATTAATTGAGAAGCAAGGAAAAGAAATGTTTGTAGAAATTAGTAATCATCCTTATGTACTCATGGTTATAGCCATGATCTGCCTTGGAATATCATTTGTATTTTTAAGAAAAGTAAAAGGATTAAAGTCTGCACAATTCATTATTGAAAACCAATTTAAACCGATTGATAAAGGCGTGATAGAAGAGGGGTTTCGTTTTTTTCAAGGTGATGAATTAACCCGATATAAAACCTTAATTGTTCGCATTAGAACTCTGTATGGACACGAGGGGGTCAAAGTAGGTCACATGGCGTGGATAATGCAAATAATGACGAAAGTATTGATGTCCACAGTATCGAGATACCAACCTTTAAAGGGTAGCTTTAGCTTAAAGAAAAAGGCGGTTTAATAAGCCGTAAAACAACATAGAGGACAGTTGTCATGACATTAATCGTAAAAAAGCATCAAAAAATTGGAACAAATGAAGTCTTTATAGATGATCTTATGGTCGGGGTATTCGAGCAGATGACGCCTAATAATGACATCTATTCATTTATGTCTAAGTGTTCTCACGACAGGCTTACGGGTAATCATTACATTGCAATAGGTGAACATTTAAATAAACTTAATAAGACAGTATAGGATACGGTTGTATGTATTTATTTTTCCTAGGCGTTTCGGTTTTAACAGGCCTTATATCTCTTGTGACTAGAAGCCATATAACTGTTCAATATATTTTCGGTGTTATTTGTGTATTATCGGCAATAATTGCACTAATCGTGATCGGTAATCCTCATTATCAATGCAGCGAAATCGGGAACCTGAATAAGAAATAAGGGGGATTAATTCCCCTAAGTAGTGAGAAGTTAATTGAATAATGTGAAGGTCTTGTCATGGCACGTCTCAACTCAGTAAAAATGACGTATGCAATAAACCGTACTGGAGAGATAGTTTCCATTGATAACGTTGATAATGGGTTAGAGTGTAATTGCATATGTATCGATTGCAATGGTCAACTGGAAGCCAAGCAAGGCGCTAAAAACCAATGGCATTTTTCACATCATAAAGATAATGATGCAATCAACTGTCAATGGTCTGGTGAGAGCGAACTTCACATCAAGGTCAAAGAATATCTAGATCGATATAAAAGGCTGACTGTCCCAATTGGTTTTACGAACCCTACTTCTTTAGATATCCAATTTGATGAGATTCAATTAGAAAAAAGTTTACGGCCAACTAAGCGCATTCCCGACGTGACAGGTTATTGCGCCGGTGAAAAAATTTTAATTGAAGTTAAAGTGACTCATGAAGTCGATCAACAGAAACGCATAGATTACAAAAAGGTTAATGTTTCAGTCATTGAGTTGGACTTTAGCGATTTTACTTTTATAGACACCAGAAGCAAACCCCTACCTCAGAGATGAAATTAGAAATACTGTCACGTCTCGCTATAGCGATGTTGCCATGGCTGTTAGCCACAATTAAGCGGAGAGCCGTATGCGCTGAAAGGTGCACGTACGGTTCGGAGAGGAGAAGCAGAGAAATAGTTCGACTACGCTCTGCCTCTTACTCTACTTTGGGTCGGTAATCGTTGGGCCTATTTAGCGGTTGTTCTAGACCTGTTTTCCCGTAAACCTGTTGGTTGGGCGTTGTCATTATCGCCTGACAGTGAGCTGACCTGTAAGGCCTTGAAAATGGCATTTGAGTTAAGAGGGCAGCCTGAGAATGTGATGTATCACAGCGATCAGGGCTCGCATTATACTAGCCTAAAATTTAGGCAGTTATTATGGCGTCTTCAGATTGAGCAAAGTATGAGTCGTCGAGGAAACTGTTGGGATAATGCACCAATGGAGCGTTTTTTTAGAAGTTTGAAATCTGAATGGGTACCTGTAAATGGCTATGGGAATTTTACAGAAGCAGATAAAGCGATCACAAATTACATCACTGGATATTACAGTGAAACTAGACCCCATCAATATAATGGTGGGTTAACGCCAAATGAGTCAGAACGTTTATATTGGAATGACTCTAAAACCGTGGCCAATTTTACTTGACCACTACAACATTAGGTTTATAAGAGGATAGATATCAATAATGGACGATGAATTGGCTCAAGTCTTTGGGTATGAGAGCGCAGAAGATTACAATCGCTCTATGGCGGAACGGGAAAAATTACGTAACAAATCGAAAGAATTCTACAACAAAAAACCGAAAGATTGGCCAACAATAAAATTTAACTGGGATTACCGTCCTGAATGTCAGCGATATTGTTTTGACAGTATAAGTAAGTCTGTATTTGATAATACATACTCAAATGGACTTGTTCTTGGACATATGCCTTTAAAAGAGTTCGATAAATATTTATGCCATTATAGTCGCAGAGATGGTGATGAACTTTGGAAACTTGGCTCTCAGTCTAAATTAGCAAAAATGATTGTATATTTATCAGAGGGTAAACCAATCACGCCTCCAGTCATTAAGCCTGTTGAAAATAAAGAAGTTATTTTTCAAGGTGGACATCATCGCTATGCAGTTGCAAAAGCTATTGAGCTTCAAGAAATTTCTATTTATGCATATGCAGAGAACATCGAAGAACTAAACGAGTTTATGAATATACGTTGGGCAGAAGCATAACAAGAGACTAAGAGTGATGCTCAGCGCTTGGCATTTTGGGTTTGTATCAGCTTTAGTGTCTACGGCACAATGGTTTAGGTTAGGTGGTCACGTTGCTCACACCTTAACGCGACATTACCGCATATCCGATAGCCATACTTTCCCTAATGACAATCATTACTCGAAGCTCTTTAACTCTAACAAGCTTTGTCCAGAAATGAGTCAAAATATCTGTCGATTTTATTTGGCTACTAAATTAAGGCATTATCTAGTTATTCTATTTCTAAGATATTTATTTATGACTATTTCTAAGATTTTACTCTCCCTGACTCTTTTTATTTTTAGCTTTGTTTCTGTTGCTGAAGGTAATAGGTCTAACGACTCATTTACTAAAGCTAAAACGATGCTTGAGCGACAGGTCTATCAAGATCATCGTCTGACTCTCTACTGTGGTGCAAAATTTGACGCTAAAAAGAATATCGAAGCTCCAGAAGGCTTTGTGACTACTACTCATTTAAAAAGAGCTAAAAAAGTCGAATGGGAACATGTGGTTCCTGCTGAGAACTTTGGCCGGGCTTTTAGTGAATGGCGTGATGGTCATAACGAATGTGTCAATAGCAAAGGAAAGTCATTTAAGGGAAGAAAGTGTGCTGAGAAGATGAATACAGAGTATCGATATATGCAGGCCGATATGCACAATCTTTTCCCTGCAATTGGTGCCGTCAATGCACTACGTAGTAACTACAACTTTACTATGCTGCCATCAGCGAAATCTGATTTTGGTAATTGCGACATGCGAATTGATAATCGCAAGGCTCAACCTCCGATAGCGGCTCGTGGCATTATCGCTCGAACATATATGTATATGGAACAGACTTATCCTAAATACAAAATGAGTAAGCAACAAAGTCAATTAATGCAGGTTTGGGACAAACAAGATCCTGTTTCTCTATGGGAATGTAAACGTTCTAAACGTATTGAAAAGCTTCAAGGCAATGCAAATAAGATTGTTGATAGTCGCTGCGAATCTATTCAATAGTGAATTAACTGTTTAGTTGACTGCTGTATTTCATCTTATTGCAATGCTTATACTGACTCCACACAGATAGATGTGTTCTCGTTGTAAATTGATAAAATGTGACTAAATATGCAGTAAACGCTGCATATTCTATTTTTTATAATTACATGCAGAACGAGCTAATAAAGCGCTAAAACACGTTAAAAGTGCATTTTAAATATCATTAAAGTACAAATTTTTTATCGGATATACAACTAGTAGTGTAATTAACATCGTTTCTATAAAACTGACTAATTTTTGCTGACTACATCTACCTGTTGAAGCATGCCGCCATTTTTTAGTGAAAGTATTTTATTACTGTATTTATATAATCATGACACTTTTCATTGATAAACCCATGTCTTTAACTTCTAGAACTTTTTTCATTGAGGTAATATATTGTGATACGAATTTATTTAAATTGTAGGAGATACAAATGAGCCAAGCTAACACTATCACTGAAAAACGTGCTATCGCACTAGAAATTCTAAGCAACAGAAACAGTATTAAAGGTCTGTTTTCGGAGCTTCATTATGAAGATGTTACCAAACTAGTAAACCGAGTTAATACAGTTTATAACGCACTCAAAAAACTAAAGGATACTGAGCAGGCTGAAAATGCAGCTAAAGCATCTAAGATTAAAGAAATTCAAGATTTATTGTTAGCACAAGGATTAACACTTGAAGATTTAGCAAGGCAATCTACCGCATCAATTAAACCTCGCAAAAAACGTGTAGTAGCCAAACTTGAGTAGATAAATTGTTCCGAGCCAGCCGGAGCACTGCATCAACCTAGTTTTCGATATCTATGCTAATCCGTGAAAATCTAAATTAGATCATAGACGGACTCACACATGTCCAAAAATAAGTTAGTGAACAAAATATAAGTAAATAACACCTATTGCCTTACTTATAAATGTTGTAATAACTTATCCATATCCATATCCATATCCATATCCATATCCATATGAAACTTGAATATAATCTTACCATTTGTGATAATAACTTTCTAAAATCTAAAAGGAACTTAGATAAATGAATAATCAACAAAAAATATATGAAGTATCGGTCACTGATATTGAGGATGATTTAACTCGAATAACAGGTGACCGTACCCTCGCAAAAGCTCATGCTGAATCTCTTAGTATTTATTATCGAGGTGAAATTATTGACTCGGTAAAGTATAAAGAAGGCATAATTCCACAAGCAGACTTGCTTTTATCCCGAAGAGTGCGTTGGGAACACATGAAGATGCACTCTACTAAATTAGCCGAGAATATGTATGCAGCTAATCGTGGAAAGAAGCCTGATAATACTGCAGCTCATCATATTGTATCCTGGAGTGATCTGCGTGCCGCTAGGTCTAGATTAAGATTAGCAGCTTTTGGTATAGATATAGATCACGAAGCCAATGGTGTTTACCTTCCTAGATTTCAAAAGCATGTCCCAATGGACTCAATGCCTGATGCTTATCCTCACTCAAAGATACACTCCGGTAAATACTATCTGAATGTTGAATACCTACTTGAAGATACTATAGCCGAAGGTCTAGGCCATCGTGGGATTATTGAAACGTTACGTGATGTAGCAGAAGACCTCAAGATTGGTGTATTTCCGATTAATTCATCTTTAACTGCAGCAGGGTAATAATAACTAATGACTTCAAAGTTTAATAAGGTATTTAGCGTATATCTTGACCCTGATGAATTTATGCTTCTGAGTGAATCCGCATTTGAACATGTTTTGCAATTGACTGAAAATAGATTGCTTTCATTTAACGGTAATATTTCAATGAAAGAATTTTGGGGATTACTCAATGTTGTTTGGCAAGTTGAACCTTCGAACAATCAGAAGCTTAAAGTACCAGACATAGCTGGCTTAGGTGCCTCTACCTTTGTTGTTTCTCCAATGTATTCGCACTTATTCCTTAATGATTTTGGAAAGAACATTGAGCTTCTAGAATGTAATAATGACGGCGAAAAATGGCTTGCATTTAATGTTTTAGGGTTTGATAGCGCTTTGAATGAAGATCTTAGTGAAAGAAATATGCGTAATGGTCGACCTGATAGGATTCGTAAGTTTAAGCGCATGGTATTTAATAAGAGTGGTATAACTAACCCGAACCTATTTAGAGTTCGTGAAACGGGTCTTTTTTATTACACTACAGATGCAGAAAATAGCTTATATTCAATAGTTACAAAAAATAGTATTTCAGGACTCTTTTTTAAGGAAGTAGAGTGCTGTTGAGAATAAGATTTTTATTATTTTTTCATATCAAAAAGCTCTGAAAGCTATTGATGCCATTAAAGGTGATGTTGACCGAGAAAAAAGCTCCGCGTGTGAAGCTAGCTCTCTTATGAACCATAAAAAATGTTCACTGAATCATATACATGTACAGAAATTAGCCTCGACACGTAAATTATTTATGTCGGATAGACGACACTTGTTACCAAGTGCCGCCCTCCTAAGAACCCAGCGTGCAACTTTCACTGCACTAGGCTCAAGCCTCCACAAAGGTATCGTTTGATACCCAGCAACTTATAAAGCAGTGAG